>ENA-OFCD01000150-OFCD01000150.1-metagenomes-genome-assembly--contig:-NODE-150-length-45995-cov-20.892033_pt1 | contig 45995 bp, 37 predicted proteins | sample MGYA00153392_OFCD01 | MGnify analysis MGYA00153392 | reverse complement strand
GGAAAGACGATTCTCATCACTGAGAGGCTTTCTGCTAGGGCAGAGGCTACGCCAAGCCAACATGCTGACGTTAGATGTACGATCGTCCTTACATGATGAGGTCTCGGAGGAAGTAGAAGCGATCGTCTTTCCAAGTGTTTCCTTTGGTTCTACCGAGGTATCCCGTGAGCGGTGAGGAAAGTTCGATTAGCAAATTATGGGTATCTTCAGGTTTAAAAAATTTGTCTTCTGGACTTGCAAATGCATTAAACCGATTGCGCACGTCTGCGGCATTAACTAAATTGTCTCCATCCTCTTTTAGTGCTTTAACAGCGTGAATAACCTGCGATCGAGTCTCAATTTTCTGCCAAATTTTAGCAATAAAATCATTGACCTTAGTATCTGCATCCGTTCCGAAGGGGACTGCTTCTAAATGTGGCTTGAGTTCGAGAAGATCGATTGAACCAGGGTGGGCAGTTTTGAGTTCAACGAGTCGTTGGAGGGTTTCAGGACGCATAACGTTTATTTGGTTCTCAATAGCGGCTTTTTCGGCATGGTTGGTTAGCTTTCCAGAAGCAAAGATGATTTTGATAGAAGCATCAAATGTTTCTTTTCCAAGATGAGTATTTCCAAGGTGAATTAACTGTGCAGAAACACTGTTGGGAACGCTGTCGTGTTTGCTTGCTTTGCATTCTCCAACGATCGAGTAAGGTTTCTCACAATAGATATCAATTCCACCCGCTCCTCCAGTAGCATCCGGATCAAGGGAGGCTTTGATGTTTTTGAGTGTATTGGTAAAGCCGAGTGTGATAAAACCTAACCGAACACACTTTTCAAAGAGATTTCCATCACTAGAATTACCAGATTCTGTAATCTCTTTAACCCACGGAGGTATTGCTTTAGCCAGTTCTGGAGAATCTGTCCAACCTAAAAAAGCTTTGAGGTCTTCATCGAGGGCTTTAGATTCTGAGTGAGTTTGGGCACAATGGGCGATCGCATTTTGGAGGATTTCGAGTTCGGGGTGTTTGGGTGGCGTGAGGTCTTCAAGCTTCTGCTTTCGTTGTTCAAAAAGATGATCGGATAAGATAGGGCATGATTCAACAACTTGGACTGAACTACATTCCATGGAAAGTAATCCAATAAATTTGCCTGTCTTCCCGGTCGAAAGCTTTTCGCTTGGAATAGTAGTTGCACTAGGGAGTCTGTATACCTTTATATAAGTTAAAAAAAGATACTGCTGCTCTTTCAATAATTCTTCTAAATATAATTGATTCCAGACTGTTAATGATGAAAGAGTAGGAATGTGGCCTACATCACAAATCATTTTTACCTGCTCACAGGTTGCCCAAGCTTCTACAAGAATATTGCCCTCTTTACGTGTATTAGGCACCATTTCTGCAATAGGTAAAAATGGCAATCGATATCTTTCTAATGTTTCAGCCTCAGAATTTGATTGTTCAGGGGCAAGCAAAAAGGATAACCCTTTAGCAATCTGAACTTTTGGAATAGCTACAATTAATTGCCCTTGAAGCATTGCAGTGATATCGTTTACAGGCAATATTAGAGCCTGCTCTAGTACAATTGTTTTAGGCATGACACTCTAATTCTAAGTCTAGAATTCCATTAAAGTCTTCGTCAGAACTCTGATTGTCAGATAACCCGGTATCTAGATCGCTAAGAACATCAAAGGCTTCGACTTCTAGCTCTTCCTGGATATTTTCTGACAATGTATAGGAAGGGTCACTTAATATTTCTTGAATCAATGGATTATGAGTTCCCAGCCAATATTGATGACCTTTTTGTTGAATAAAGCGAAAAATGTCCTCCTCACTGATTCCATAATCAGACTCACGTTTCTGATAGACAGCACGAATTGCAATCAGTGGTTTAACTTGATTTTCGATCAAGTCTACAAACTCTCCGCCTTTGCTTTCCATAGGCTGAATATAGTTGTTTTTAAAATTACGAGCAATTGCCTTTTTCTTATTACGGATTAGACAACCACGAGAGAGAGCATATTTTCCATCAACATCGAGTAATCGCTTTAAGCCCGCCCCCAAACCTCGTCCACCATTATCTTGTAATACAGCAACACCAATGCAAGTATCTTTTCCTCTATCTTGACCGATAATCTTGAAATTTAGATAGGGATCTCTTTTTCCTCTCTGATCGACGCCAGTTGTAACTTTTTTTATCTTGAAATTAGCAACTTCTTGACCTACTAAATGTTCGAGACTGAACAGAAGTGAATCCGCAATAAACTGATTATCATCTAAATTAGAAGTAATATTATCTCCTAGTTCAACACCTAGCGCAATCTCTACAGCCTCAAGAGAAGAAACAGGTTGAACTATCTCTATGCGTGGATTATCTGAATTAACAGGAGATGATATACCTGGTTTACAATGCTCTCTACACCACTTTAGGACATCTCTTACAGTTGGCTTCTCTCTGCCAATCGCACGAATTTGTCCTTCATCAAAAGGATAGACAGGATGCGGTGGAATTAGACCCCTTATATCATAGTAATCCTTTAAAAATAGGGAAACTAAATCTATAGATGTATCAGGATTTAAGTACTGAAGATCTAGAGGACTACCCAGCATTGTCATTCTTCCAGCAACTGCTGGTGGAAGCTTATCTACAATTTCTTCTTTCCAAGTCCCAGGCATCATGACGCTGAGAATTACACCTCGGTTAAGGTTCTCAGCAAGTTCCTTGACTAAGTTAGCGATCACTTGGGCTTTGCGTTGCCCACCCTCATTAAAATCTGCAAGATCTAGCTCGTCAAAACAAAGAACTAATGAATTATATTCACTAATCAATCCTAAGATATTTAACGTTGTATCAAAAGACTGGTTTTGAGTAGGTAGCCGTAAATCATTAGCTTTGTACTGAGCAAGTTCTTTTCCACCAAGCCAGTTAGAAGCATAAGCTGATTCATTTTCTGATAGAGTCCAGAGAACGGCTCTTATAATATCTGGATCATTGATAGATTTTATCCTGCTGTAACCTTTGCTCAGATCACTAATTAAATTAGGAATTCTTTCAGGACTGCTCGTCTTTAACTTCTCGACTAAACTTTTTGGTTCGACCGTCTTTGCATTAGGATTTCTAGATTTCAGAACATCATTAACCATAGATGTTGCTAGTTCCTGCCATTGGCTTGTACCTTCACTACCTGTTTTTGAGAGGCTTTCAGCGAGTAATAGCTGAAAGCTATTCCTATAGTCATTAAGGTTAAACTTATTCGCGAGAATAAAGAATGCTCCACCAACCTCTTGAAGACGATGACGAATACGTCCAATAATATGGGACTTCCCCGTTCCATCTTGAGCTGTAATTAAGATGGAATTCGTTTTATACTTTTGGTTTTGAATATCTTCCAAGACTTGAAAAACTGCATCAGAGGCATGAGAATTTAAGTTGGGCACATCTGGAAAGCCCTTGTCCCATACATTGTTAGCAACAACGATAGGTGGCTGTGAAAACGGGTTGTGTTCAAGGAGAGTCGAGTCGATGAGTTCGGTCGAAGATGAGATAGAAGTAGTCATAGCAATTGTAAGGGGTTTAATTCGAGGGTTTACTGTAGCTTTCTAGACGTTGTTCTAAATTCGCTTGGCGTAATAGCGTGCCGCACCTAGTGATGTAGTAATTGAGTCTTCTGCAATTTCAGGTGTAATACTAGGCATCTCTCCACCAATCAATTGCAGATGATCTTGAGCTTGCATTTCTAGGAGCCACTCATTAAACTCCGATCGCTCGACCCTCTCCCCAATCTCGCGACGAATCCGATAAATCGGCACTAAATTATCCATATTGAAATCACGATTCAGCCGATCGTAAATCTCCAACGCTACAACCTTAAACGCCTCATAGGACTCGATCGCACTTCCCACAGTCTTTGCAACAGGTTCAGCCGACGTAACAGGAGTCGATCGGAGCCATTTCAGCAACGCATTCGCCATCTTTTTGCCAATCTGCGCCTCAAACTCAAACTCATCATCTGCCAAAGCTGATGTCAAGAGCGTCTTTCCCGTATCCGTTAACGTGAAAAGCTTCCCACTTGAAGACTCGATCGCCCCAACCTTGATCAACTCAGCACAAGCCTCATTTGCTTCTTGCGTTTTTCCACTAAAGCGACCATTTAAATCACCCTTTCGGACCGCCGCTCCACCCAAATCCCATAGGACCAGCAACAGCCGCACTTCAAAATTCGTAGCCATACTCATTAACGCTCCAGATTAAGGAAGAAGTCTAGACAAAGGTAAACTCACGCATGGACGATCGCACTACCATTAGCAGCGCCTCCCGGAGGAGGAATCGACCTATAAAATTCAGTCTAAAAATCTAAGCAGACTAATTCTCCATGAAGACGCCCTATCCTTCATCACAGAATACCCAGCTTTCATCAGTAACACACTGACGCAGATCACAAATTCACGTAAAAAACAAATACTCTATCGCTAGAGCCTACACAAGTTTACTGAGAAATTCTCCTACCCTCAGAAAAATTCCGTAAAGTCACGGTCAAACACTATAAAGCGATCGTAAATCTTCAGTCCCTGACAAAACCCTGCGTATTGAGATTTTGCCCATCATCATTTCAGTCATCCGGCGTGATGCCCACCCCGATCGGTCAAAACTTTCGATAAACGTCCCGTCGATGGCGACAATCTAGAACCAAAACAATTAAGTTCTGATCTTCGATTTCATAACGAACTCGGTAATCTCCAATCCGAATTCGATACTCATTTTCAATCCCTTTTAGCTTAACAACCCCATCAGGACGAGGGTTCTCAGCTAGCGCTAGAATTCGATCGGTAATGCGTATCTTTAGATCTTTTTGTAGCTCATCAAGCTGCTTCTGAATGGGTTTCGGAATGATGACCTTGTAAATCATCATGGCGTCTGGCTGGCAATATAGTCTTGAATCGTGACGTAATCCCCTTGTTGATACGCTTGACGAGACGCGAGAACAGCAGCAGAAACGATCGGATCAGTCTCCACATCTTCCTCAGATTGAAAAAGATCATCTTCCAACTGTTCCAACAGGGTATATTTCTCTCCGGGACTTAACGTCTGAAGAGCTTGGAGAAGAAATTCAAAGGGGACTTGTATATTGATAGTCGTTGGCATAGTGAATAACGCTTAGAGCCTTTGATTAAGCTCAAGTATAGCAACAGAAATCTCCGATCACGATCGTGCCATTGGGTTGAGGCGCGATTCTTTATTTCGTGCGATCGATGGAATGGTCCATGACAAAACCCTGCGCCCAATCCCTAACCGTGATGAACCTTCAAAATATTTAGCGCCACTGCTTCCGCAATCTTCACACCATCAATCCCCGCCGACAAAATCCCACCCGCATAGCCCGCACCTTCCCCCGCCGGATACAAACCTTGAGTATTCAGACTCTGCCCATCCTCATTGCGCGAAATCCGAATCGGAGACGACGTGCGCGTTTCAACTCCCGTCAAAATCGCATCATTCATATCAAACCCTTCAATCTGCTGCCCAAACGCCGTCAGAGCCTCACGGATAGCATCAATAGCATAGCTCGGCAAACTCTCATTCAAATCACCCAATCGGACGCCCGGTTGATAGGATGGCTGCACCGTACCCAGTTCAGTAGACGCCCGGTTTGCAATGAAATCGCCGACAAGCTGACCCGGTGCCTCATAAGTGCCGCCCCCGAGCTGAAACGCCCGTTCTTCCAGGGTGCGCTGAAACTCAATCCCAGCAAGGGGATGCCCCGGATAATCATCCGGCGTAATGCCCACCACGATCGCACTATTAGCATTGCGTTCATTGCGAGAATATTGGCTCATGCCATTCGTCACCAGTCGCCCCGGTTCAGACGCCGCCGCCACCACCAGTCCCCCCGGACACATGCAAAAACTGTAGACCGATCGGCCATTACTACAATGATGGACCAGCTTATAATCCGCCGCCCCCAACGCCTTGTTGCCCGCATTTTCGCCCCACCGAACCCGATCGATCATCGTCTGCGGATGCTCCACTCGGAACCCGATGGAAAACGGCTTCGGCTCAATGTACACCCCGCGATCGTGCAGCATCTCAAAGGTATCGCGTGAGCTGTGTCCGACTGCGACGACAACGTGCTGACCCTTTACGTATTCGCCCGTGTCGAGCACTACGCCTTGGACTTGGTGGTCTTGGATGTCAATGTCCACCACGCGGCTCTGGAAGCGGATTTCGCCGCCGAGGGATTCGATAGTTGCTCGGATTTTTTCAACGACGCCGACGAGCTTGAAAGTACCGATGTGGGGCTTGTTGATGTAGCGAATTTCAGGATTTGCGCCAGCGTTCACAAACTCATTAATTACTTTACGTCCATAGTGTTGTGGATCGCTCACCTGACTGTAGAGCTTGCCATCCGAAAACGTTCCCGCCCCGCCTTCACCAAACTGCGCATTTGACTCCGGGTTAAACGGCATTCGCTTTTTCCAGAAGCCAAACGTATCCGCCGTCCGATCGCGCACCGACTTCCCCCGCTCCAACAAAATCGGCCTAAACCCCATCCGCGCCAGCATCAGCCCCGTCAACATTCCACACGGCCCTGTCCCAATGACGATCGGACGGATGGTGCAATCTTCAGGCGCTTTAGCCACGTTTTTGTAGGTGAGGTCAGGCGCAAGCGTCACGGTACTATCTTTTTTTAGACGATGAAGATGCTGCGGATCTCGGGTGGTGTGGACGTCAATGATATAGATCAGCCGAATATTCTTTTTGTCCCGAGCGTCATAGCTGCGCTTGAAAATGGCATAGCTTTTCAGTTCGCTAGGAACAATTTTTAGCTTACTGATCACCGCCGCCTGAATCGCTTCCGGCGCATGATCGAGAGGGAGTTTGATTTGGGAAAGTCGCAACATAGCTCAACGCTTAAACAAACGCTTAGACAGACATTAAACAGTCAGTACATCATATCGTTGATCTCGCACGATTTATCACCGAATCAAAACGCGATCGCACACGTTCTCGGAATCGATCGACAACAATCCGAGCCGCCACATAACTCGGCAACTGATAGTGCTCAAAAAGCAACCAAACCGCAATCAAAAGATGAGCACTAAACGTAATCGCTCCCCACACCACAGAGAACGACGTCCACATCAGCCCCCCGGTCGGCGGAAACACATAAGCCCCTAGCCAAATCACACCCGACGGAATCGTCACCAGAAACACCCCTATCACCCAAACGAGAATGCTAAGGTCAACGTCCCGTGCCTTTAGCGTCCCCCAGCGGTCGCCCTGCCAGCGCCAGACATTTTTAGGAATTTGGTCCTCTACCTGCAACACTTGTTCCGTCAAATCCACAGTAAAAATGTGCCGACAAAAGCTACAGGAGAACGCATCCATCATCGCCATGCTCGACAGCGTGCCATGACGACAAATCGGGCAACTGTAAGAATCCTGTAACGTTAAACGCGTCTGCATAGGTCTCCTCAAGAATCTAGCTGTTCTAGTGTACAAGGTCCAAGCCGAGGACATTGCAGTCAATAGTGATAACGACAAGAAATAAGGGTCAAGTATCGATCGTCAACTGCATAAACCAATCGATGTTGATCATCAATTCGACGTGACCAAAAGCCGGATAAGTTTTCTCGCAATGCTTCTGGCTTTCCAATCCCTTCAAAGGGTAAGCGTAAGGTCGCGTCAATGAGTTGGTTAATGCGTTTCAATGTCTTTTTATCTTGTCCTTGCCAGTAGAGATAGCTTTGCCATGCCTCATCGGTCCAGGCTAGCCTTCTACTCATCAAGCAACCCTCGCTCAGTGATTTTGCCGCTCTGGAACTGGGCGATCGATCGGGCGAGATGTGCGGCATTTGCTGGCGACTTGAGCAGATGAACCGTCTCCATGAGGCTATTGAAGTGGTCTAAGGACATGACAACCGTATCGTCAGCATCTTGACGGGTGATGATCGTGTAATCAGCATCTTCAACCACGCCATCCAAAACACGTTTGAGACTAGTGCGAGCCTCACTAAAAGTAACAACTTTCATTAGCGATACTTGTACAATATTACGTACAAGTATACGCCTAGAAACAGCTATACGCCTAGCTTCAACTGCCAGCTTTTCAGTGTCCCCGTGTCGCCCGCAATAGCATCGACCACCTGCAACTGCCACTGACCTTGAGTGCCCACACCAAGCAGCAATTGGAGCGCTGGAGTCGTCGTCATAGAATACGTCGTCTGGAGCTTTTTCTTGACGCCGAGGGTGCGACCTTGGAGCAGCACCGCCTCACCAGACGGAGCCACGATCGAAATCTCTAGATCCCCTAAGTAGCCATGATCAATATCGATCGTCACTGAGATATCTTGCACCAATACCGCTTCAGCAATTTGGACCGCAGCGGTTAAGCCTTGGGGATCGTTGTCAGGAATCGCTTGATCGCTGCTCGATTGAGCAGTGAGCCATCGTCCCGGCGTGAAAGATACTGCCATACGACGTTTAATCGCCATTTTCACCGCATTGGCCGCATTCACTTTGCCATAGCCAAACCAGTCCGATCGACCGTTTTTCTCATAAGTGCCTTTCTGAAACCCAAACTGCGGATCAGGATTCGCATCAACAATCTTGTCGGCAGACTGTTCAAGGATTTGGCGAACTTCACGAGCAGTTAGCCGAGAATTGGCTGATAATACCAAAGCCGCCACCCCCGCGACCAAAGGACAAGCACTAGACGTTCCACCAAAGGCCGCAGGACCCGAGTCAGGGGTCGTGTCGCCCGGATCGTATCCGTCACTGCCCATGCGATCGGTCGTCACAATGCCCTTACCCGGAAGATAGACGTTCACTTCCGGCGGTGTGGCGACGTAGCCAAGTTCGGGCAGACCCACGCCGGGAGGAGCATTGTTACTCGGGGCACAGACTGACACTTGCGCCCCCCAATTGCTATAGGCGGCCTTGGTGCTGAGACTAGTGCAGGCAGACACAGTAATCACATCGGGATGCACCGTAAATCCGCCGAGCCAGCGCGTCGGCCCAGCGATCGCATTTCGTTCCCAGCCGGATTCATTGATGACACCATCCGTCGGTCGATTGGCATTGCCTGCCGCGAAGACGATGATACAGCCTTTGCCTCTTCGTCCCATCGTTGCCGCGCGAGTCACCGCATTGTTTTGCCGCAGTGAAAGTGGAAAATATACTGCACTCGGTCCCCAACTACAGGAAATTACCGCCGCCCCCCGCGCCACGCACCAGTCAAACAGTTCCTCCATTGAGTCATCATCCAGGTACCCCGTCGTCCGAATCGGCATCAACGCGCAGCCCGGAGCGATACCCACGCCACTGCTACCGTTTTCCTCTGCTACGGCCACTCCCGCACAGGCCGTTCCATGGTTTTCGTCGGCGTCCTCAGGAAGCGGCAGAAAGTCCTTGCCCTTAAAGTCACGAGGCGACACGATTTTGCCCATTCCCTGAAAATCCGGATGGGTCAAGTCCATGCCATCATCCGTCACTGCCACCACGATCGATCGGCTTCCCCGCGTGATGTCCCAAGCCAGCTCTGCAAACACATGAGAGCCGAGGGTGAGTTCCTCGCCGCCCGTGTGGTTGAGGTGCCACTGCTTCGGGTACTGCGGGTCTTTGGGGCGGTAGTGAGGTTGGGTCTCAACGACAATATTCGGTTCAGCGACCATGACATCCGGGCGCTGAATCAGGACGTTGGCGATCTTAACCGGGTTCTCAGGAGACGTTTTGGACACCTCAAAAACAAACGCATTGGGCAATCCTGCAATAGCCTTAACCAGCGTCATCCCCAAGGGCTTCGTAATCGCCTCAATGGCATCGGGCTTCAAGGCAGGCACAAACTGCACCGTCAGCCGATCGGTAAGATAAATTCGCGAGGCCGGGTCATTTTTAAACTGATAAACATGGCTGGCATACTTCACCGCGTCGGACTGCCGCATCGTCTTCATAGCCGCATCGCGATCGCCTGCGGGGACCACAAACTCCGTCATTTTCGGCAGCCGGATAGCGTTCACCTGAGCTGAAACTTGATGCGCAAGCTGCGGGACTTGATCCTTTGCATTGGCCGTGACGGTAAAGCGATCGTTGATTTTCTCCAAGACCAACTCCTCCCCGCCCCGCTGAAGCATCAGCCCGCGTGCCTTATAGTCGATCGCCGCGTTGCCCTTCGGCGCAGTGTTGGGATTAATCGCAGCAGTCGGTGAGGTATTTGGTGCGGTGTTGGGTGGCGTGTTAGGTGAAGTTGGCATAAGGAAGATAAGAATATTTGGATAAGATCATCAATTTGCAGTCACTCACAGTGTAAGAGCTTCATCCAAAACTGACACCCGGTCTTAACATTCTCGAAAGAAAACGATAAGACGCTGGATTAAGACCCCGATCGGTAGACAGGACTGTTACATTAAGATAATAAAGGAATGTATTAAGAACAGTGAATTAATTGTTCTCTAGGGTATTCTCTGAAATGACAATCTTGTAGGAATGGTTTTGTTTTGGTGACCCTTTTCCAGACTCTTCAAAATGGCTTAGTGCGCTGGTGGTCTGATTTCACCTTGCAGACGAAGCTGATGGCGATCGCGACCCTCGTGGTTTCTTTGACTATGAGCGGGGTCACGTTTTGGTCAGTCAACACCATTCAATCTGATGCACAGCTCAACGACACTCGGTTTGGTAGCGATCTGGGTTTGCTGCTGGCGGCCAACGTTGCACCCTTGGTAGGCGAAGATCGTAAAAGCGATCTCGCTAGTTTTTCCCAGCGTTTCTACAGCAGCACCTCCAGCGTCCGCTACATGATCTATGCCAACCCCGAAGGCGAGATTTACTTCGGCATTCCCTTCAGCAACACCGAAGTCCAAAACTCCCTCACCATCAAGCGTCGCATTCAGCTTCCCGCCAACTTCAGCGATCGCCTCGATCGCCCCATGGTCCGCCAACATTTCACCCCCGACGGGGAAGTCACCGACGTTTTTGTTCCACTGGTCTATGACGGGAAATACGTCGGCGTTCTAGCGATCGGCACCAACCCTAACCCCGCGACGATCGCCTCGTCTAATCTCACCCGTGATGTCACCACTGCCGTATTTGTTTCCATTTGGGTGATGGTCATCTTAGGCGCGGTGTTCAATGCGCTCACCATTACTAAACCCATCCGCGAACTGCTCAACGGCGTCCAAAACATCGCCAAGGGCAACTTCCAGCAGCGAGTCGATCTTCCCCTAGGCGGCGAGTTTCTGGGTTTAATGTCAAGCTTCAATGAAATGGCTGAACGGTTAGAGCGCTACCAAGAGCAAAACATTGATGAATTGACCTCTGAAAAAGCCAAGCTAGAAACCCTCGTGGCCACGATCGCCGATGGAGCCATCCTCCTCGACACCGAGTTTCAAATCGTCCTCGTCAACGCCACCGCCCGCCGCATCTTCGGTTGGGACGGGCCGGTCGAAGGCGAAAATGCGCTCTATGTCTTGCCTACTGCCGTCCAAGTCGAACTCACTCGGACGCTGTATCAAATTATTCGCGGCGAAGTCAAAGAAGGGACCGAGTTCACCATTACCCTCACCGAACCAAACTACTGCACTATCCGGATTTTGCTCAACACTGTACTGGATGCCACAAAAGACAGTCTGCGCGGCATTGCCATGACGATTCAGGACGTGACCCGCGAAACGGAACTCAACGAAGCCAAGAGCCAGTTCATCAGCAACATTTCCCATGAACTCCGCACGCCGCTATTCAACATCAAATCCTTCATCGAAACCCTCTATGAGTACGGCGACGCCCTCGAACCTAGCCAACAGCGTGAATTCCTTGAAACGGCTAACCGCGAAACCGATAGGCTTACTCGCCTCGTGAATGATGTTCTAGATCTGTCTCGCCTCGAATCATCACGGACCTATGTGCTAGATGCGGTGGACTTGACTCCGGCGATTGAGCAGACCCTCCGCACCTACCAGCTTAATGCTCGGGATAAAGGAATTACGCTTGTTCAAGAGATTGAACCCGATCTGCCTTCGGTGGTCGGACACTATGATTTGCTCCTTCAAGTCTTTGCAAATCTAGTCGGAAATGCCATGAAATTTACGCCGCCCGGTGGTCAAATTTCTATGCGAGCCTATCTCACGCATCAGTGCGACATCGCCACTCGATCGCCGCTCATTCGCATTGAAATCAGCGACACCGGAATCGGCATCGATCCCGAAGATCAAATCAATATTTTCGAGCGTTTCTTCCGGGTCGAAAACCGAGTCCATACGCTCGAAGGCACGGGTTTGGGACTTTCTATTGTGCGGAATATCATCTATGAAAAGCATCGCAGTAAGATCGGTATTACCAGCGAAGTCGGTAAAGGGACTACCTTCTGGTTTGACCTCATCATGTACCAAGAACATCCCCTTGTTGTAACAACCTTGCCGACGTTACTCCCCGAAGCAGTGCTCAGGTGATCCAGTGCGAAATGATCGCTAAGCTATTAATATACAAACAGTCGGCGGCATCGCTCCCCAAATTGCGTTTGAAATAGTATCTCCCAGCAACACCAAACGGGAAATGGCCGAGAAACGAGATTTCTACGAAAAATATGGCGTATAAGAATACTACATTTACGATCCCGACAGGTTTCGGTTAACGGGTTGGATTCGCAGCGGGGAGCGGTTGATTGCGATCGCGAATATGGAAGGCTGGGTGGGTCCGTTACTCGGAATCCAGTTTAGTCAAAGCAACCGTGACTTAGAAATCTACACCCCCGACGGACAGCGGTTTTTAAGTTCGATCGAAATAAACCAAAAAATGATTCAACAAGAGCAGCGGGCGAACGCGTTGGATGAGAAAATCCGATCAGCAGTAATCAATTTATTAGGGTTGGGATTGTCAGTCGAACAAGTCTCAGTTGCGTTATCCATTTCTGTTGAGGCGGTGCTAGACATCACAACTCAGCAAGAGTCAAAAAGTCGAAATCCCCCCTTAACTGTTTCTAAATACAAGAAAAGGTTAAGAGGGGATAAGAGGGGAATTTAAATTACTGAGCGAAGTAGGCCGTTAGCTCATCCGACCCACCGATCAGTTGGCCGTCGATGAAGATTTGGGGAACGGTAAGTGAGCCTGTAGCTGCCTTTAGGGCTACGAGGCTGACGCCTTCTTCACCAACCGTTACTTCTTCGTAAGTCATTTTGCGATCGTGCAAGTCAGCTTTAGCCTTGGCGCAGAAGGAACAGCCTTTTTTCGTAAACAGAAAGACGCTCTTGGGCTTCTCAGCGGAGGGGTTGATGAAGTCAAGCATCGTTTGCGCATCGGAGACCTTGAAGGGATCGCCGGGTTCTTCAGGTTCGATGAACATTTTTTCAATCGTGCCATCTTTGACAATCATGGAATAACGCCACGATCGCTTGCCGAAGCCGAGGTCAGCTTTATCCACCAACAGACCCATGCCCTGGGTGAATTCGCCGTTTCCATCTGGGATAAACTTAATGTTCTTAGCTTTTTGATCTTTTGCCCATTCTTCCATGATGAAGCCATCATTCACCGATACGCAAACAATCTCATCGACCCCGTTTTCCTGTAAAGTTCCAGCAAGTTGGTTGTAGCCAGGAACGTGCGTGGAAGAACAGGTGGGGGTGAATGCGCCAGGGAGCGAGAACACGGCGACCGTCTTGCCGCCAAAGAGATCGTTGCTCTTGATGTCTACCCACTCGCCATTTTGACGGGTACGGAAGGTAACACTGGGGACTTTTTGCCCTTCACGATTTGCTAGTGCCATACGGACTCCTGAATGGGTTTTGAGAGAGAATGTTGACCCATGAACTAAAGCGTAGTCGAAATGACTTCGAGTTGTCAACTAAATTTTGTGAAAATGTCTTATCCCCAGCTTTGACGTACAATTGTTCTATCGTACTTATTATCCTCCATCCCTATGGAAATCCTATCCGTCACGCTGATCAATTTCAAAGCTCACAGCGATCGGGTGTTTGAATTTCAGCCGGGAACGAATGCGATTTGTGGGGAAAACGGGGCGGGGAAAACGAGCATTCTAGAAGCGATCGCTTGGGCGTTATTTGACTATAAGGGCGACTATAAAGTGGAGGATTTGATTCGGAATGGGACGGCGAGTGCGCAGGTTTGTGTCAGCATGATTTCGAGCCGCGATCAGCGAACCTATCAAGTCAATCGCTGCACCCGATCGGGGTACAACATCTACGATCCGCAGTTGGGTCAAAAGCTAGGTCATACCCGCATTAAAGACGAAGTATTGCCGTGGTTACGTCAGCATATGGGCGTATCTCCGGGGACAGATTTGGCGGATTTGTTTGGTAGTACAATAGGGGTGCCGCAGGGAATGTTTGCGGCGGATTTCTTGCTTGAAGCCAGTAAGCGAAAACCGATTTTTGATAAAGTGTTGAAAGTCGAAGAATATCAGAAAACGTGGAAAGAGTTGGCCAGCTTAGAGAAATATTCTAAAACCGAGTCAGAGCGGGTCGATCGAGAGATTAGCCAATGTCAAGATGCCCTTCAAGATTGGGATGGTTTAAGTGCTAAACGCAATGAATTAACGCAAGAAATCACAACGCTAACGGAACAACTCACCCAATGTCGGCTAGCGTTGTTTACACTTGAAGCAACACAGCAAAAAGTCGGAGTACAAATCCAAGCGGCCAATGCGATGACTCAAAAAATTGATCGCGCGACGATTCAGATTCAGTCTCAGCAAAAACGACTGATAGAACTCAACCAAGACGTGGAATCGGCCCAACGATCGGTCGAAATCTGCACCTCGCGCCGAGAAGCATTTGGTCGGTTTCAATTAGCGGAAACGGCGTTAAAAGAACTAGAGCAGTTTCGATCGCAGCAGCAAAGCCTATTTCAACAAAAACAAACGCTGATTCAAAACACGAGCGATCAGCAGGCGAGACTTGCAGCGATTACAACTCAAATTGATCGGCTGAATCAATCTGAACAGGAACTTCAACCATTGCGCGATCGCACAGTGCAACAAGAAATCATCGAAACCAAAGAACGAAATCTCCGCGAACAGCTTCAAACCTGCAACACTTGGAGACAAGCCATCACCCGCGACGAGCGGCGTTTGCAGCAGCTTAAGATTCGCGACTCGCAGCTCCAGCAAGAACTCGATCGCCTCGCTACCCTAGGCAAAGCCGTCCAACAGCTTCCCGAACTTGAAGATCAACAGCAGCGCATTCAGCAGCAGCTCAGTCGCATTGAGGCGGCCTCACAGTTTGAACTCGATTTGAAACGGATTATGGCGTTGGCGATCGATCGAGGAACGCAGCATTCCCATGACGTGAGTGTGATCGCGGCCACCCTAAAGCAACTGGAAAACGTGCCTAATATTGGACCCGATTCCGTTGCGAAAATTCGATCGGCGCTGCTCGGGGGCACCCAGATTCAGGCCGAACTCATGCAGGATTTGCAATTGATTCTAACGGACCTCTCGAAGCAAACCGACAGCGATCGCCAGCAGCGGCAGCTCCTCCAGATTCAGGCCCAAATCAAAACCCTTCGGCTCCAGCAGCAGCAGTTTCTCACCCGTGAAAGCAAGCACCAAGAAGCTGTAATCTTAAGGGGCGAAATCATTGAAGTTCGTAATCATTTAACCGACATCCAGAAACATCTCGCCAGTGAACCTCAACTCAAACAACAGCTCAGTGAAGTGACGATCGATCTCACTGATCTAGGCGACCCTCGCGCCCGGAGCCGAATCTTGACGCAGGAGTTGCAAGGTAGATCTCGTCTGCTTCAACAACAGTCTGCAATTGCCAGCGGATTGACCACCACCACCGCAACCCTCGCGCAAATCGATCGAGATTTACAAACCTTTGAAACGCTGCCGCAGCAAATTAGAGAACAACAACAGCATCGCGAATCCTCACGCGGCGACTACGAACTTTATTTAAAAAATCGCGAAATTGCCAATCGCTACCGTCCTTTGTTTCAGCAACATGAAGACCTCGCCAACCAAACCGAAACCCTCGAAACACAGCTCGTCCAGCTTCGATCGCAACAGACCGAACTTTCTCAGGGTCTCGATCCTGCCTTCATTCATCAGCTCACCCAAGACCTCACCACCTCGCGGAACCAACAAGCCACCCTCACCGCCCAAATCCCCATGAACCAAAAGCTCCTAGCAGAGTACACAACTCAAATCACAAAGCTGCAATCCGTCCAAAACCAGCTCAAAGACGCCCAGGAAGATCTCAAACATCGTCAAAAAACTGATCGATTTATCAAATTTTCCCGCAAAGCGTTTAAAGAAGCGGGTCCGCGCATCACCGAACGCTACGTCCAAAACATCGCCTACGAAGCCGACAAGCTCTTCCGTGAACTGCTTAACCGCCCTAATGTCGCCCTAGACTGGACCCGCGACTATGAAATCATTGTCCGAGAAGGAGCCAACGATCGGCGTTTTGTTACGCTATCGGGCGGTGAACAAATGTGTGCCGCCCTTGCTGTCCGTCTCGCCCTGCTCAAAGTCCTCGCCGATATCAATATTGCCTTCTTCGATGAACCCACCACCAATATGGACCGTCCGCGCCGGGTCAAACTCGCCGAAGCGATTGCCAATATCAAAACCTTCCGTCAGCTCTTCGTGATCAGCCACGACGATACCTTCGAGCAAGTCACAGAGCATGTGATCGTGGTGCAGCGTGAGTCTTGAATCGTCACTGCTAAACTACAGCACCCCACGATAGCGTCATCGAAATCTGATCCGCCAACTGCATCGCCTTAAAAGGCTTGCTAATCAATCCTGAAATTCCCAGTTTTGCAAAGCGTTCTCGATCGGCAAGCTGCGTTTTTGCTGTCATCAAGATCACTGGAATGCGTTCAGTTTCGGGATGAGCTTGAAGCGCCTGAAGGGTCATAATCCCATCCATATCAGGCATCATCACATCCAGTAAGATCGCATCGGGCGACGTCGTAATCGCAATGGCAACCCCTTCTGAACCAGAGCCTGCAATAGACACATCCCACCCGGCCACAGCTTGAAGGGCTAATTGTGCAACGGCCTGTATATCCAATTCATCATCAATGATCAAAATATGTTTGGTCATAAATTCAATATCAAAATGTATAGAGATAAAAGATAGATCAACAGCACCAAGCTAAGATACTTATGCTAAACCTCTCTTGTGCAGGAATTGAGGACGGCAGGCAGCATGAAATAAAACGTGCTCCCTTGGCCGATCTGACTCTCTACCCAAAATGGGGCGTTATGCTGCTGGAGTATGCTGCGACAGATGGCTAGGCCCAACCCAGTGCCTCCTTTTTGACGCGAATCCGACGCATCGACCTGTTGGAACGGTTCAAAGATGGTGGCGAGACTGGCTTCAGGAATCCCACGGCCTTGGTCTTGCACCGACACTAAAATTGCAGGATGATCCAGACTCATACTCGCCGGATGGGTCAGAAAATGAGGGTCAAGGTGTTCGGTGTGAATGTTAATTTGAGTCTGGGGTCCAGAGAACTTGATGCCATTGCTGAGGAGATTGGTCATGACCTGAATGATCCGATCGCGATCGACGGAAACAATGCTATCCGTGGCATCCCTATTCAGCGTTACCTCATTTTGGTCTGCCATGGTTTGCATCACATCAATAGATTGCTCAAAAATGTCCGACAGCGCACAGTGTTCATAGTTCATCGACACTTTGCCCGCCTTAATGCGCTCAACATCCAAAATGTCATTAATCATCCGCACCAACCGCTCAGTGTTTTGCGCAGCGATCAAAATCATCCGCTGAGATTGTGCAGGTTGGGCTTGGAGAACCCCACTGGCTAAGAGGTCTAGTGCGCCTGCAATGGAGGTCAGGGGCGTGCGCAATTCATGACTAACGATAGACACAAACTCATCTTTGAGCCTGTCGAGTTCATGGCGAGCACTAATATCTTGGGTAAAGCAATAATGGCCAACAAACTGGTTCTGCTGGTCGTAGGCTTTGACGAGGACGATTTTTTGGTGAAAGCGATTGCCCTGTTTCCGAACCGATCGGACTTCGACTTCAGCGCGATCGTCATCCATCATCACTTGATAAGCACTGAGCGCAGCAGCCCGATCTTTGCGACTGATCAAGCTCCACCATTCTTCGCCGATGAGATCACTAGGGTCGTAGCCACACATCTCACCATAGGCCGCATTGACTTGGACATAATGGCCATCAGGACTTACCTCTGCAATCCCAACCACCGCCATTTCCAGCGCTTTACTCAGTTTATTGACGGCAGCAGCGTGCAGGTATTGCTCACTAATATCCCGGCCAACCCCTTGGTATTCAACGAGAACCCCATACTCATCAAACATCGCCCGATCGGTCCAGGCTTGCCACCGCACTTCTCCATTAGGCAAAATGACTCGATGCTCATATTGCACCATGGGCTGTTCAGGGCAAAGCTGTGAAAACTGGTCTTGAACGTAGGCCCGGTCCTCTTCAGGAATCGACGGCGTAAAGGTTTGTCCAATCAAATCTTCTGCCTTAACGCCGAAATAGCGACAGTAGGCATGATTGACAAACGTCAGTTGCCCATCCGGCAAAAACCGACAAATCAATTCGGTCTGGTCTTCTACAATGCCGCGATACTGGGCCTCACTTTGACGAAGGGCGTGTTCTGTCCGCTTGTGTTGACTCACATCAACGACGGTCGATCGGCTCATTTTATAGTTTCCCTCTTGATCCCAGACGGCGGTGGAATTGACCAAAACAGGAAACCGTCGTCCATCGCGATGGATCAGATTAATTTCGAGATTGTTCACCCAGCCTTGGATTTTGAGGACTTCAAACTGATCCATCCAGAGACCGACGCTTTCGGGTGCCACAAACTCAAAAAACAACTTGACGCCTACCACTTTGTCGCGATCGTATCCCAGCATCCTCAGCTCGGTATCGTTCATTAAGACGACGCGTCCATTGGCGTCAATAGAGTGATAGCCACAGGGCGCATTGTTGTACAAATCCTGGATGGTTAGAGTGTAGTAAGTACTGGCATCGCTTTCATCTTTTTTTTGCGGGGTTGCGATCGGCGGCTTGGGATAGATGTCAAAACAGGACTCAAGTTCGCGGTTTGCTATTCTCGAATACCTTAAGATCCGCTCAATGAGCCAGACACAACCACAACAGAGGCCAATAAGCACGATCGTGAGAATGGCTGAAATGATGACTTGAAATACTGATTTATCACCGCCGAAGAAGCCACCGAGCAAAAATAGCCCGCCGCCACTGAGTCCAAATCCCAGCGCCAAGGTGATCGGGACATAGCGTCCAAAGCCCGAAGGCCGCGTTAAGGTTTCAATCAGTTTGGACATAGATTCAAACGCTTTCCTGCAACATTAATCAGAACATTCTTGATAAAGACGGGGAGAATGAATGGTCCGATTCCAGAAGTGAGACGTCGTTCCTGCGCTGTCCCGAAGGGTTTGCTTGGTGCGATCGTACAAGTCCTGAAAGGTTTCACCGACTTGATACTCAGACAAACCAACGTGGAAATGGGCCTCAAACACATTGCCTTGGTCTGCTTGGAAACTTTTTCCTCGGAGTTGAGCTAAGACATCGCTCAGACGCTGACTAACGCCTTGAATCCCCGTCCCATACATCACCACCACAAATTTCTCATTACTCCACCGTCCGATCAAGTCTTCTTCCCGCAATCCCGATCGCAGCATTTGGGCGCAATACTTGAGCACGTCATCCCCGATGAGATCGCCATATTGGTCATTAATTAGCTTCAGATGATGGACTTCAACGATTGCAAGAGAAAGCGGCCTGTGTTGACGCTCACAGATCCGTAAAAAGTTCTCTGCTTCACGGCTAAAGGTCCGACGGTTCCTGACTTGGGTCAAGGGATCGGTTTCGGCAAGGCTACGCAGGAGACGCGATCGTTCGAGACGGTTGAGAATCCGGGTGACGAGTTCAGGCCCCACAAACGGAATGCTCACACAGTCATCGGCTCCAACAGCAAAGACTCGATGCAACGTTTCGCTATCGTTTAAGGCCGTGAGAAACAAAATTGGCAGATCGCTCCAACTTGAACTCCGTCTCAGGGTTTTGCATAAAGCAATCCCGCTCAGCGGCATCAGCTCAACATCCAGAATCAGCAAGTCTGGCTGATGCAGTTGAAGCGCCTCCATGAGATGGGCATTTCCAGGAAGCGAAATGACTTCAAATCCCCACGGTTTCAAAATCGGAACAATCGATCGCCGCAGCGCCGCGTTGTCATTCATGATCATAATTTTCCCTTCGGATTCCGCGCCCTTCACGTCCCCTTCGGCAAAGGTAGGCTTCGGAGATCCGTGGGCCATCAACAGCGTCGTCGCCATAGGCGTGTTGTTAAGCCGATCGATCTCCTGGTGCAGTTGAATCAGAAGCGTCTCTAATACGGTGGCCGATAATGGAGTCGTCGATCGCACTTGCTCAAACCAGCACTCCACTTCCCCAGCCAAGACCGATCCGCGATCGCTGCCAAACATGCCGAGCGATCCTACGAGTTTGTGGGCTGCCGCTTCAGCATTGATAGCAATAGTCGGGTCAAGTTGGTTGCGCTTGGCGGCAGAGCAGGCTTGATCGATACAAACTAGGCGAGCGTTGATCATGCTCTGAGACTGTCTCCAGAGCCGACCCATTCCATCAGCAATAAGGGATTCGTTGGGGGACGGAATTAATAGGGTGGAGATTGGGGTCTCGGGCAGGGCAGCCTCGTCTAGTTTCGGCGATTCTAATGACGGGTCGATCGGTTTACGAAGTCGATAACCAATGCCATAGACCGTTTCGATGGGATCCTCGGTAACGCCCGCAGACTTGAGTTTTTGACGTAAGCCTTTGACATGCGATCGAATCGTGTCTTCAGAGGGCGGTGAATCGAGCGACCAAAGATGATCGATCAAAGCGCTAGAACTATAGATTCGCTGAGGGTTGCGCAGAAGTAGCTCCATCAAGTTGTACTCCTTCGGCGTCAATTTCAGAGGCTTCTCCTTCCAGGCCACCTCGCACAGGCTAGGATCAAGTCTCAGATGCCCCCAACAAATCTTTGGAGGAAGAGCAGACTGGCCGCGCCGCAGCAATGCCCGGAGGCGCGCCAACAGTTCCATCAGATCAAAAGGCTTGGTTACATAGTCATCCGCGCCCGCGTCTAACCCTTCAATCAGCAGCGACGCGTTGCTGTGGGCGGTGAGGAGTAAGATAGGCGTGAGATTTCCGCCTGATCGAAGCCTTTGACAAAACTGGATTCCATTTAGCTTCGGCAGCATAACATCCAGTACGATCGCATCATATTGACACGTCGTTGCGTGATTCCAACCCATGTCGCCATCGGAGGCTAAATCTACGGCATAGTGCTGCTCGCCTAGAGCCAGCGCCAGTGCCTGAGCGATTACATCATCATCATCGACTACTAAGATTCGCATACCGTACGCTCAATCCCAATCAATGTAAATTCAGGAAATTTAAGTCAAACCATCCATTAAAAGACAATGTTCAAAACTTAACTTAAATTCTTTTTCTATTTTGTCTAGCTCATGCTTAGTGGCAACAAGCTGAAATAAATAGAATTAGTAGAATTAGTGTAAATTAAAAGCCCATAACTTTTGATTGTTTGCTGAACTAACATTAAAAGACAACTATTTTTTTGATTAGCCATGGGAAAGCACTTTTGTTAGTATCATTTCCATGCTATCGATAATTGAGTTAAAAAATAGTTCGGACGAATACAAACTCTGAGAAATCCCCAAGTTTGCCGATTCCTCGAAGATAAAGATATTTTTGTTTACGAAGTTAGACTATTGCTCTATAAAATAGGGATGGTATGTTCTAGAACCGCGATAAGACGTGGATCGCAGGGATCGGTAGATATTGCGGTCCACGTCTTATGGTGTGACAACATTTTAGGTGTAACAACCCTATGCAGCGTGCAACTCTCATGATTGGGCAAATTCTCGCCGAACGCTACGAAATCAAGGAGATTAAGGATGCTGGACGAACCCTTGTTGCGGAGGATAGGTACCGCCCTGGATACCCGCTCTGTCTGATTCAGCGCATTCAGGGGCAAGGCAGCAGCGTGCAGACCCGGACTATGGCAAAGCTTATGCTGGAGCAGCGGGTCGAGGCGATCGAGAGACTCGGAAAGTTTAGCCAAATTCCGAATGTTTTGGACTTCATTGAAACCGATCAGGCGATTTATCTAGTTGAAGAAATCGTGTCGGGCCACCTGTTGAGCAAGGAAATAGTTCCGGGTCAGCCGTGGACGGAGCTTCAGGTGACGGAACTGATGCAGGAAGTGTTAGAGATACTGAGTTTTATGCATCAGCATCGGGTTGTGCTGCGGGGCCTGCGTCCGGATAACTTAGTGCGGCGGCAGTCCGATGACAAGCTCGTGTTGATTAATCTGCTGATGCTACCCCCGAAGCACAATCTCCGCACGGGGAGCCGCCCCAATCTAACGACCATCTATCAGCCTCGTGAGCAAGTGGAAGGAAATCCAGTCTTTAGCAGCAATTTTTATTCCCTAGCGATGATGGCGCTTCAAGCCTTAACCGGGCTTGCCCCCGAATCGTTGTTGGAGGCGAAGTCACACAGGCTTGATGATGAAAAGATCATGAGCCGAGACTTTGCACGATTGCTCGATCGATTGCTGTCAGATTCTCCCAAAGACCGCCCAGCGACGGCGCAAGATGTGGCTAAGGCTCTAAGAGGATTAGGCTCGATGCTTGAACCCATCCGATCGGCTAAGACTTTGTCTGCGAAAACAGGATCTGACTTATCGGCTTCTCGATTGGGGGTGGGTTTGGCCGAGGAGAAGTCTCTGCCCTCTAGTTTAAATCACGTTTCGCCGCCGCCGATATTAACAACTATTTATCGTGCAGAGATGGGACTCCTGCATGAATCCACCGTTGAATTGAGCGCAGGACTGTCCAATGTCCTCCCTCGCAGTGCCCCTTCGACCCCAACTGTGCTCATTCCGACATCTATTCCCACGGTTTCGCACACTGCGCCCCAACCGCCTGTACCCGCCGATCGCATCGGTCTTCCCGAGTACGAAAGTCCAAACAAACAGCTTCCGCCCACGCCTGCTGCGTCTGTCATTCCCACAAAGGTTCCTTTTGTCAATCGTCCCTCTTTCTGGAGATCGAAACGAATGTGGGGATCCCTGGGCCTCCTGACGGCATTGGGGAGTTGGACGGCTTGGCAACTGCGGCTGCCCCAGGGTGCGATTTCGGCTTACCATTTGAATCAGGGCCGGGACCGCAGTCGTCAATCGCTCTATAAAGGCGCGATCGCGCAGTTTAATGCATCATTGCGGTGGGATAAAGAAAACTCATCAGCGTTTTTTCAGCGGGGCTATGCGTACTATCAATTGCGTAATCTCCCCCAATCCCTGAGCGATTTCACCCAGGTGGTTAATTTAGACCCAACCTCTTCATTGGCCTTTTCATCGTTGTTTTATCGCGGTAACATCCGGATGAGTTTGGGCGATTCTCAAGGTGCGGTGCGAGATTACAACCATGCGATCGAAGTGGATAGCACCGATGCGCGTGCTTTTGTCCAGCTAGGACAAGCGGAAAATGCCCTCGGTCGATCGGGAAATGCCTTGAAAAGCTACAGCCAAGCCATTCGCCTAGACCCTAACCTCGCCGCCGCCTTTCTCAACCGCTGCCTAACCAAGTCTAACCTGAACGATCAGCCCGGTGCCATTTCCGACTGCACCGAAGCCACAGGGATTAACCCCAACTTAATCACGGCCTATCAAAACCGAGGTCTCGCCTATCATCGCGCTGGCAACTATCGCGGAGCCATTTCCGACCTCAATGTCGCCATCAAGCTCGACAGCGAAAATGCCACCTCCTACTATCAGCGGGGCCTGATTCGGCTGGACCTTCAAGACAAAGACGGAGCACTCAGTGATTTCAACACGGCCATTCAATTTAAAAGCGATCATGTCTTTGCCTATTATCAGCGCGGCTTAGTCCAAGAAAAATATGGCAACCTTGATGAAGCCATAGCCGATTTAGAAATGGCCATGAAACTATGCGTAGAACAAGGGATGGCGGGCTGCCATCGAGATGCCCAGTATCAACTCAAGCGCCTGGGTAAAACTAGCGCTACATCCCAACCCACCAAGCGGAATCAAAACCCTATTTTTGACGAATCCTACAGTGCTCCTACCAATCCGTTAGTTCCTTAAATTGCACTATTTCAGCTCGGCTAGCAACTCCCATAAATCACTCGCTTTGGCGTCAGTAACGACTGCATCCGAATCGCCCCAAACCCCGATCGCCCCGTCGTCCCGAGCACCACATCCCCCTCCGCCATCCGACAGCGCTGAAATCTCGGAGCCGCATTTAAATACAACGCTGTACTGCGCACCTGCTGAATAAACTGTTGACTCGCACTATAAGACTCCGTCACAATAGCATCCGCATGACCGCTGCTATTGGCATTCATCACCGCAATCGCCTCATCCACATCCGCCACCCGCCGAAACGCAATCCGCTTCCGAAAACTCGACTGACTCCAATCCGCCTCCGGCAGCAGCGGCACCTCCGCAAACTCCAACACCATCCCCGCATCCCCATAAATCTCAAACCCCTTCGATCGCAAATCTGACCACAATCGCACCAAACTTGACCCCCCATGCTGCGGATGAACCAACACTGCCTCAATGGCATTCACCGCGTCCGGCTCGCCCCGATGACTCGCCAGCAGCATCTTCCGCACACAGTCCACCGCCCCCGACGCCGCCCAATACAGATAGCAATTCCCAATGGCTGACTCCAGCACCGTACCCGTCACCGAAGCCCGCACTTGCGATCGCCACTTAGGCCGTCCATACGCAATCCAAAGCTGCACCGACGAATTCCACCCATCCCCTGACTCCGACACCACCGTATCATCCGGAAAGCCACAGCTCTGCAACGTCTCCTGGCAAAGTTGTACGATCGCCGCATGGGTATGCATGCTATCCGAACTCGATCGCAAAGTCAGCCGATTCGCGGTCTTCAAGCTCATCCCAATCGCCATCGCCGCCACCTCCGGCAGCCCCTCGTAGGCTAGCCCCAACGACCCGATCGGCATCCAGTAACATTGACGTGGACTATAAAACCCAGCCATCTGTCTCAACGGGTCTGGCAACCCCGCCATCGCTTCCAAGGCCCCAATCCAGCGATTGATTTGCTCTTTCGTCAACCGAAACCAATCTAGAGGTACAGAGTGACCACTTCCTGCCGCCTCACCGCGCACCTGAAAAGCTTCTAGGTCTAACGTATTGGCTTCTAACAACAATTGATGATTTTGAGAAAACATAGACGCAATAGCCCCTAAGGCCCGATCGCGATCGTGAGACAGCATCCGGTCCAGCGAGATTAAGGGAGCTTGGAGACTTAGTTCACGTTCCATCAGGCACCCTAAGAATTACCGATTCACGAACCATTGACGCAACGCATCAATCAACATCGGACAGAGTAGCACACCCAGCACTCCCGCCAATACTGACCATTGCCCTGGTAAATACAATAATAATCCTAAAAGAAGAATTAATCCACAGACTAACACTCGATCGAAGAGGGGCTGGCTTGCCTCCGGAACCACCCATTGCTGTCCCGTCCAGCGCCAAATCCGTCTAGACAAGAGGAGTCCAGCAATTTGCTCTACCTGATCGCCCTCTTCCTTCACCACAAATACATTCGGACAGCGATCGCAGCCCAACGCTTCCGTCAGCACGATAGGAATCAAACGAGCCTTTCTACGACAGGGGCACGGATAATCCAGCTTCAAATCAATCTTCTGACCTTGAATCGGAGACTTGTAAGAACGCATGACTCACCTATGATTCCAAGCACGAAAAATATCTGCAGTTTCTCTGAAACCCTAAAGAAAATGTGTAGCCTACAAGCCCACAGATATTCCGATCGTAGCATCTAAAACATTGAGGGCGTACCTTATTCCTAAGATACGCCCTCAATTCAACAGCTCTTCAAGCGGGTGACGCGATTCGAACGCGCGACATTCACCTTGGCAAGGTGACGCTCTACCACTGAGCCACACCCGCAAATCTAACTTCGTGAAACTTACTTCTGGAGCACGTTTCGCACAAGATCTATAATCCCAAATATTTCCCGAACTGTCAATACCCTTCTTGAAAAATCTTGCCGATCGATCTAGACCACTCTCCAAAATGAGGCTAACCTGCACCTAGACGCACCCAGAAATTGCACGGATGCCCCTCAACTTGTGGGATTGGGACCCGTACTTCTACGGCGTGATCCCAAGCTGCAACACGCTACGGTGAAGGAAAGTCCCCCTATTCAGCCATCACATCCCTGAATCAGTGACCAAAGATTGGGGTTGGGTGTCGTTCTTTGAATTCCCATGCATCAACAGTCATCACCAGTATCTTATGGTCCGGCCCGCAAGCATCAGAGAACCATAAAGCCCCCTTCGATACTCCCTCAAGACAGTCGGTGTGAGTCCACCGTTGCGATCGACTCACATTACCTTGAGCTAACTCGGGAGACCGTCATGCCTCAGACAGGTGTTGAGGCAGATACTGAGGGAGACCTGCTGGGCCGATCGGGTCGTCTCGACCTCGAAAGTTCCTCTGTGTCAGAGATGTGTGAGTCAGAGGTAGCAGAAGCGCTAGCAGCAGATGCATTTGTGCGATCGGGACTTCAACATCAAGATCAAGGCGACTACGCTCAGGCGATTCAAGACTTTCTCAACGCAGTAACCCACTACCGGGCGATTCAGAATGTCGGCGGTGAAGAACGTGCCCTCGGGTCTCTCGGGTTGGCTTGTTACAATGCAGGCGATCATGCCCGCGCGATCGAATACAGCACCCGCAGCTTCAAGCTCGCCTGCCAAATTAATAATCACATTAATGCCGTTAAGGTTCTCGGGACCATTGGCAACGCCTATCGTCACCTTGGAAACTCTATTCAAGCCATCTACTACCAGAACGAAAGCCGAGCACTTGCTGAACACATCGGAGACCAACGGGGTGCTATGGCTGCATTCAATAATCTCGGACTCGCATTCAAAGCAATTCGGGACTATGATCAAGCTATCCTTAATGAAAAACAGGCTCTCAACCTTGCACAACAACTCAAAGACCGCACGGTTGAAGCTCAAGTATTAAAAAATCTAGGGAACGCCTATTATGCATTGGGGCAACCCGCCCAAGCTGTCTATTACTACGAAAGGCGACTTCATCTGGCCCGATCGCTTAACCAGCCTCGCCTCGAAGCCCAAGTGCTCAAAAACCTTAGCACAGCCTGTTATTCTACCGGAAACCCTGAAAAAGCCATCGATTACACGATTGCCCGCCTTAACCTCTCCAAACTACTCAAAGATTTACGAGGAGAAGAGCAGGCTTTGCGGAGTTTGGGTGTATTTTATGAAGGACTGGGACAGGTTCATCAGGCCGCTGAGAAGTACGAAATGAGGCTCCAAGTTGCGCGAAAATTGGAAGATTTATCGCTCTTCCAGCAAGCCCAAGATGACCTAAAGCGTATTTTCTGTAATTTGGGTGACTTCGATCGGGTCCATCAGTTCAGCCACGAGAGCCTTCATCCTGCCTAGCCTCAAGTTTTACTCAGATTTAGAGTGCTCAGATTCAAAGGACTCAGCCCAGTTTTCCACCTCCCCACGCTAACGTCACCATGACTTCACTTCCCACTCCCACTCAGTCTCTCTTTGAAATGTTGAACCACAGCGTTGAAGCTGGGACGATCGGAGCCATCGAATCGGTACAGATTAGTCCAACTACGTTTAAAGGCGTCTTGGGAAGCTGGATTGATACGTTGGGGGAGCAGACAAGTGAGGCGATCGTTTGGGCAAAGCTCCCTCGCGGAGAAACCTGGCACTCGGATCTCGTCCGGTGTGCCATCACTACAGAAGACCGCGCTCGAAGCGTCTACGCCCTCAAAAGTTTAGCTGATGAAGTCTCGGACCCGCTTCCAGTATCCCCGACTCTTCTCGACGGGACGCAATCACTTTCTCAAAGCTCAGGATTTCAGCCCACCCCCTGCTACCTGGGTGCCGACACGCCACTGCGCCGAGAATTCTTTTTTTTAGTCGTGTCACCCGAATTTTGTGGCGTTATTGTGGCCCAACGAGTCCGTACGAAGCGCGGCGCTCACGAGGGACTAGATGCCGCCGAAGCGGCTGAACGTCGTAACGCCCTTACAGCAACCTTTCAGGTGGGTTGGGCGCAGGTCCGCCTGGTTCTAGCGCAGCTCGAAATTCTAATGCAGACCTATGTCGAAGACGCAGTTCCGGAGAAGAGCGATCGACTCGTTGCCTCACCCGAAGTTTTGACGGCCTCCAATTTCAATCACTATCTGGGCCTGTGGCAAACCAAAATTGAGCAGTGGAATCTACAGCTAGAGTCACAGACCTTGCTAACCGGAAATACGCTTCCTTCCAGTTTGTTCCACCGCCAAATCCAGCGTCAAGAAGACCTCTGGCAGCGCATCAGCAGCCAACGGAGACAATCTGAAACCATCGACTTGCTCCAACTGCAAAATGAGGAACTGAACCGCAGCGTCCGATCGAAGGATGAATTTCTAAACACGGTCGGCCAAGAGCTGCGGACGCCCCTGACCAATATGAAAACCGCGCTTACCCTGCTTAATTCGCCCAATCTTAAGCCGCCCCAACGTCAACGCTACATGGATCTATTGATCAAAGAATGCAATCGACAAAGCTCGTTGATTGGCAGTCTGCTAGATCTCGTCAACCTTGACCAAATGGCCGGACGCGAGACGCTTCAGCCAATTTCCCTGTTTGAGATTGTGCCGGGAGTGGTCAGCACCTATCAGCCCCTAGCAGAAGAAAAAGGCGTGAGACTCGCTTATACAATTCCCGAGGATATGCCCAAAATTGCCTGTCTTACCCCTTGGCTCCGTCAGATCATCATTGGACTGCTTCACAACGGCATCAAATTTACCCCCATGGGCGGACAGGTGTGGGTCAAGGCCAAGCAGCAAGGCGAATTTCTTCAGATTGAAATTAAAGATACGGGTATTGGCATTCCGGTCCAAGAAATTCCTAAGATTTTCGATCGCTTTTACCGGGTGCGCCAGGTGAGTGGGGAAGATTTGGGCGGGGCAGGCTTAGGCTTGACCATTGTGCAACAGTTGCTGTTGCGATGTGGCGGATCGATTTCAGTCAAGAGCCGTCCGGGGGAAGGGTCAATTTTTAATGTCATGCTGCCGATTTACCAAGATCGCAATCCAGGCTAGTGCTAAAGTAAAAACGCTTGTCTACCATTTGTCTAACTAGCGGTCTAATGAGTTCTCAACCGATTATCATCTCTGTCCAAGCCGCACAAATCCATACTGTCAATACGATCGAAGCTGAAGCCACGATCGATCGGCTGATGAATGAATTGCTTACCTCCGAAAAAAAGGTGCAGTTTGATATCACCTTCGAACGTGAGGCCACTGACCCACGGGAACTTTCGGAGATTCCTGAGGTTCGGCTGTGGTTTATCCGTCTAGACGCAAAATATCCTTGGCTACCGTTTTTGCTGGACTGGCAAGCGGGAGAACTAGCGCGCTATGTGGCCATGCTGGTTCCCCACCAATTCCATATTAAAGAGGGCATTCAGTTCAACCCAGAAGCCTTAGAAATCTTCGTGATGCAAAAGGTCTTTGTCCTAATGGCATGGTTTAAATTGCAGGAGATTCCAGGCCGATCGCGCGTCCAAGCCATGACCCAGATGCTGGGCTATGAATTAGAGGATGCCTTCTTTGATGTGCTCGGAGTGTAAGGTGAGATGACAAAACGAGGAAGTAGTATAAGGCAAAGGCTCAGGCGACGGCTAACGGTAGTTGCGACGGCTTCAGTGGCAACGGCTTCAGTAACGATCGCTCTAGCTACAAGTTCATTAAACCCCGTCCTAGCCGCAGCGCCGCTAACCATGCCCCTCCCGGCAGACATCGGCCCCTGTAAAGATGTTTGCCCGGTAAAAGGCATCCAATTTAAACCAGGACAACGCGTTACCGTTCGGGTCGTCAACCGGACTAGGCGCGTCATTTCTGTTGAGAACCTAGCTGGGGCAAAGCTTGTTATGTTGTCAGGACTAAAGGCGATCGAATTTGCAAAAGGAGGCAGTTCGGATCCAAATCCCTCGATTGCCCTATGGGAAAATACCGAAACGCCACTGCGCGTCAAGCTTTCTCAACCGAAACCGGATCTATTAGTTATTGAACTTCGGTTTGCAGCCCAAAAAACCGGCGATCAATCGGTGTATTTGCGGAATGACGGTAAAGTAGACGTCTTCTAAGTGAGGACCCGGCCCAATAAACCCCGCAGACCCAGCATAGGTTTTGTCTATGACTTCTATTCGGAATCGACTTCAATTTTCCCCGCATTGGATCGCGCTGATTGATATTGCGGCGATCGCGGCTTGGGGAGTCTTGCTTTTAGACTATTGGATCAACCAAAAACTAACGCTGCTGATTCATCCCAACTACACTCCACTCTCCGTCACCACTGGGTTCCTTCTAATTGCGATCGCCGTTTACCGGATTTGGACGCTGCTGCAAATTCGCAAATCCAAGCAGCCTTTGCCCGCTGTCGAGCACCTCAGTATTCTTCCTCCCGGCATCGGCAGTTTGCTTTTACTGGTGGTGGCCATTCTCGGACTGCTCATCACCCCAAAAGCTTTTGCAAGCCAAACGGCCCTTCAGCGCGGTGTCGGCGATATCGTTACCCTGACCCAAGTCAAGCCTCAATCTTTCCGCGTTACCGCTAAACCCGAGCAACGCACCATCATTGACTGGATGCGCACCCTTCAGGTCTCCCCAGAGCCGGACCTTTACAACGGCCAAAAAGTCCGAGTCCAAGGCTTCGTCGTCCACCCCAAAGAATTGTCCCCTGAGTACTTCCGCATCACCCGCTTCATCGTCACCTGCTGTGCTGCCGATGCCTATCCCGTCAGCTTTCCCGTCAAACTCAGCCAAGGCGATCGCACGTCCTACAGCCCTGACATTTGGCTAGAAGTCGAAGGCACCATGCTCACCGAAACCCTTGACAACAAACGCCAACTTGTCATTCAATCTCGACAAATCAAGCCCATCCCCCAACCCACCAACCCCTACGATTACTAGGATTGACAGCTAAAGTTGATTAAAGCCCATTAATTAAAATTCAGGAAGCAATTAATAATTCCGCCCTTGGGCCGTCCGCAAGGTTTTTAAGAACTGTAAACTTTATTAAAAAAGACTTTCAGTAAAGAGGTCTATTCCGTATACTAATAATTCAATACCAACAAGGCAGGGATCGATCATAGGATCAGCCTTTTGGGAATCAAGTTATCACCTGTTTATCAAATACATACTATTCAGTATTTCGATCGAGCACTTTTCTCGATCGGTTTGGATAACCCCACTCTAGGAGACCCCCATGACACTCGCTAACAGCTCTAACCCAAATCAGTTCCAGTTGGTTTCGACTCTCACAAGTATCTCAGTGTGGTCATTTGTATTGACCGTCTGCATGATTGTGATTGGTTTCCCAGTCCTCATGTTGGTTGTTGGCCTAGGGTCTCTCGTCGCCGTTACGCTCCATGCAATTATGCCAACTCATGCCATCTTAATCACCACCGTCGGATTCCTTGGAGTCCATATTGTGGGCATCATTGCAGCCTCTGCATTCCTGACCTTCAAGGGCATTCATCCTCAAGAAGTGGAATGGTTGCGGTGGCTCAGTGGTCATGAAAATCCTGATACATCTTCAACCTTTGCATCTTGCCCACTCACTTGTGACATTCACGAGTAAGCAATGCATTGGACAAAACCGTAGAAATTGAAATTTGAGCTAATGTTAATAGGCTGATCTCTATTTCTGCTTATTTAGTTGAATTTTATGTTTATGGACTTGTAAATAAGAATTATCTCAAAACTCAGTTTCGGCTGGGTTTTTTGTTGTCTATTCATATTGATTATCTGCGATTTGTAGACTATATCAATCGGGGGATTGACAGATCATTGACAAACTAAATAGATAACAAGATGCATAGCGATTTATCGCGAAGCATTATTTTAATTATTCCTTAAGCATTCAACCTAACGATCGAGTTGTAGGTATAAAACTCAGGTCCGTTTACGATTGAAACGACGATATTAAACAAAAATCCATATGTCAACGCCTCCTATTCGAGTCTGTATTACCGTGGGAACTCGTCCTGAGGCTATTAAGATGGCCCCAGTGATTCAGGCATTTAAACGATCGACCCAGTTTGAAACCCAGGTCGTTTTAACAGGACAGCATCGGGAAATGGTCGATCAGGTTATGCGGCTTTTTGATATAAAGGCTGATTATGATCTGGCGATTATGCAGCCGAAGCAAAGTCTGACCGACATCACCTGCAACGCTTTGCGCGGATTAGAAGAGTTGTTTCAGACCTTGAAACCTGCGATTGTGCTGGTCCAAGGCGACACTACAACCGCGTTGGCTGCTGCCATGGCCGCGTTTTATCAAAAAATCCCCGTAGGCCATGTTGAGGCTGGACTCCGCACTGAGGATATTTTTAATCCCTTCCCAGAGGAAGCGAATCGTCGCTTGGTGTCTCAAGTGTCGCAGCTTCACTTTGCCCCCACGAGTCTATCGGTAGACAACCTGAAAAGATCAGGCGTTCTGGGGGAAATTCATCAGACGGGCAATACGGTTATTGATGCGCTGCTACAAGTTGCCGATCGCAATCCCACCTGCAACATCCCTGGCTTGGACTGGTCTAGATCCCGCGTCATTCTCGCCACCGTCCACCGCCGCGAAAATTGGGGCGCACCGCTTACGGACATCGCCAACGGATTTCTCAAGGTCCTAGATGCCTACCCCGATACCGCGCTGCTATTGCCTTTGCACCGCAACCCCACCGTCCGAGAACCCCTCACGGCCCTGCTAGGAGCGCATCCACGGGTTTTTCTTTGTGAGCCGTTGGACTATGCCGAACTGGTCGGTGCTATGAAACGATCGTACTTACTGCTCACAGACTCCGGAGGCATTCAGGAAGAAGCACCGAGCCTAGGTAAGCCCGCCCTCGTCCTTCGAGAAAACACCGAACGTCCTGAAGCCATGATGGCCGGAACCGCGAAATTGATTGGAACCGACTCCGATCGGATTTTGGCTGAGGCCGGGAAACTCCTCAGCGATGCGGCGGCGTATCAAGAGATGGCATGTGCCATTAGTCCCTTTGGTGATGGTCAAGCGTCCAATCGAATCGTCAAGCTTGTGGCGGAATATCTGACCCGAGGGGAAGACTAGACAAGCCTCCGGAGATCTCTTGCAGGGATCTCTGGAACGGTCCCCGAAGCACCCGACTCCCGATTGAAGCACCTATGACTGACCTCGCCGCCCAGCCCGTTCACAATCACCCTTTACACAACAATTCCGTTCACAATCCCATTCCCTATCTCTCCGTCATCATTCCGATTTATAACGGTGAGGTGGATTTGGCCGATTTGTTGGCCTGCTTGACGGCCCAGACTTATCCGCGCGATCGCGTCGAGTACTTAATCGTAGACAACGGCAGCACCGACGCCACCTTCGCGCTCTTGCAGGCATTTGAGACCCAAGCCATCAACCTCAAAGTCCTTCAAGAATCCACCATTCAAAGCTCCTACGCGGCCCGAAATGAAGGCATTCGATCGGCCCGGTCGCTCTTCCTCGCCTTTACCGATGCCGACTGCCGCCCTGAACCCGACTGGCTTATTAACCTGATCAAACCCTTCACCCAAGATACTCGCCTTGGCTGGGTTGCCGGGGAAGTCATCGCCCTCGAAAGCCACAACTGGCTAGAGCGCTACGCCGATCGCCAAGGCACCCTATCCCAAACCCACACCCTCGCTCATCCCTTCAAGCCCTACGGCCAGACCGCCAACCTCGCCATCCGTCGGGACTGTTTTGAAGCCATCGGCGGCTTCCGCCCTCACCTCACCACGGGCGGGGACGCAGATATGTGCTGGCGAATTTTACAAAATCTGCCTGTGACTTGGCACTTTGCCCAGGATGCGATCGTCAAGCATCATCACCGATCGACCCTTTCCGAACTCCTCTGCCAGTGGGGTCGCTACGGAAAATCCAACCAATTCCTTCACCAGCTTCACGGAATTTCGCTCCAGTCTAGGCCCAAACTGAGCTATTACCTTTATCGATCGGCCCGTTGGCTGTTAAAGGAACTCCCCATCGCTTGGATTAACCGCAGTCAACAAGATCTTATTTCGACTCCGATCGGCTTGCTTTGCCTTAGAGCGCGTTGGACCGGACAACAACAATCACACCTTGAAACCAACGCTCATGACATCGCCCCCATCCCGACACTTCCGGCAACCGATTCAGATTTAGGCAGAGTACGACGGATGGATTGCGATAGAGTGAACAGATAGATGTTCGATTCTAGGAAGGCGATGAGCGATGACAGCCCAATTATTACTAGTCGATGACGAACCCGGACTTCGTGAAGCCGTTCAGGCATACCTCGAAGAAAGTGGCTTCACGGTCCAAACCGCCAACAACGGCAATGAAGGTTGGGAAATGGTCCAACGTTTTACCCCTGACCTCGTTATCAGCGATGTCATGATGCCTCAAGTCGATGGCTACCAACTCCTTAAAAAACTGCGCGAAGATGCACGCTTTCAGGCGCTTCCCGTTATCTTTCTGACCGCGCGCGGAATGACGAGCGATCGTATTTCAGGCTACGATGCGGGTTGCGATGCCTACTTGCCTAAGCCCTTCGATCCCGACGAACTAGTCTCCATCATCAAGAGCATTCTTACGCGTCAAAAAGCGGCTCAAGCCGGATCCGGAGACCTTGAAAATCCCGATATCGCCGAACTCGCCCGTCAAATTAAGGAAATAAAAGCCCTCCTCACCCAAAAAAATGTTCTTCAGACTAATATCACCCCGATCAAGATTGACTTTACCCCTCGGGAACAAAGCGTCCTCGAACTTGTCGTAGATGGTCTGATGAACAAAGAAATCGCCCGTCGTCTGGAAACCAGTGTCCGTAACGTGGAGAAATACGTCAGCCGACTCTTCACCAAAACAGGCACGAACAGCCGAACTGAACTCGTCCGGTTTGCTCTAGAAAACGGCTTGATTCCGCCTAGAACCCTCTAAAATCTTCTAGAATATTTGATCGCTCAACCACTCCTTCAGCAGTTTGTCCAACAGCTTTCCTTGAGTTATTACGCATTTCAGCCATGAAATGTGATGTCCCCATTAGCCTATTCTTCTCAGTGACCCATAAGTTAAAGTCTAAAATATGAGGTTTGCTGATGATAATGAACAGCTATTCTAATGATCCATGGCTGAGAACGCCTTACACTAAGAGAGGTCGTTAACTTAACGATCGACCGTATCCCTAAATGTGAGGAACCCCGATGGTGGTTGTTCTTGAACAAACCGTAAGTAGTGAAAAGCCCGCCGCGCAGGATTTGGCATCACTGCGGCAGGTTCTTGCTTCGGTCAATGCAGATAGTTGTCCGCACATTTACAATTTTCATATGCACACAAATCATTCAGACGGACAGTTGCGTCCCGATCGTTTGATTGACCAAGTTCTAGAGATCGGGTTGAAAGGCTTTGCGATTACCGATCATCACCAAGTAACCGGATTTTATGCGGCGCAGCGACATCTTCAAGATTGGAGTGAGAAGACTGAAAACCAGGGGAAACTCGTCCCTCATCTGTGGATTGGGACCGAAATCACATCTCGGCTTTTGGATATTGAAGTTCACATTTTAGGATTTGCCTTTGATCCGTGTAATGGTGCGATCGTGGAGTATCTCCAAGGCGTTGCCCCTCACGGCGAAAACGCAGCGGCCCAAAATGTCATCTCAGCCATTCATCAGAGTGGGGGAATCGCGGTTCTAGCGCATCCGTCTCGCTATCGTAAGCCTTATGGTGAGCTGATTCCAGCCGCTGTAATGATCGGAATTGATGGCGTGGAAACCTACTATGCTTATGGAAACCCCAAGCCCTGGAAGCCCAGTCCTAAAGAAACTCAAGGAGTCAGCGCCCTCAGCCAGCAATACCATCTCCTCAATAGCTGTGGTACCGATACCCATGGATCAAACTTGTTACAGCGAGTTTGATATAGACCCGGCTTGACCTGTAGGAATCAAATCGAGCTTTGTCGCTGAGGGAGACGGATTTGGATCCAGGCACCTCCTTCGGGATGGTTTTTGGCTATGATCGTACCGTGATGGAGATCAACAATTTGCCGAACGATCGCGAGTCCAAGACCACTCCCACTACTCGGCTGAAACGGCTGTACTTGAGGTCTTATCGAACCGCGTGTCCGTTCAACTCCCATCATTTCTGACGTGTCTTGAATTAAATTTGTCCTTGGCTCTAAGGCTTTCACTGGAAGACTAGCGGTCGTCTCTTGAGGGACCATCGAAATGGAGAGTTCTGACGACAATCGCGCACGGGAAAAGTCTGCGCGATAAAAGCGCTCAAAGACCATGGGCAAATCGTCTTCTGGAAACCCTGTGCCGCCGTCAATCAGGTCAATCTGTACAATGGTGGCACTCTGTGACAGGCTCATCTGGCGATCGTCCTGAACCAAACTGAGCTGAAGCAAAATCGGACGTTCGGGCAAAGTGTACTTAATACTGTTATCTAGGAGATTAATCAGCACGCGGTGAAGGCGAGCATCATCGCCCTGAATTACCAACTGCTCGGGTCCCTGATAGGACAATACAATTCCTTTCCCCCTAGCAATCGGTTCTAAGCTTAACCAAGCTGACTTGATCAAATCCGGCAAGTTGATGGAACTGAGCTTCAGCGGTTTGGTTCGAGTGGCCTCAAGCTGGCTGAGATCTAAAATTTCTTGAACTAAGGTGCTGAGGCGAATCGTTTCCTTAAGCAATCGATCGATCCAAGTCCGCAATGATGGATCAAGGCGCGGCTGCAACATTTCCGCTACTAGCCGAATCGAGGTCAAGGGGGTCTTCAGTTCATGGGCCACATCAGACGTCCATCGATCGCGCTGTTGAGATAGAAGCTGAGCCTCCGCACGACTCTCTAGTAGGACGCCGACGTGGCCATATTGCAGAGGCGTCGCATAGCCGCGCAATGGATAAGGCGTCAGGTTTGTAACATGGGTAACATTGAGCGAAGCCGGATACAGAATCCACTCCGCTTGGCAAGACCGACCGGTCGATCGGGCTTTTTGAATCAGGGCGTCGAGATCGTAGGAACGGACCAGTTCCAAGAGGAGACGGGGTTCTGCGGGATTGTAATCCTGAATATTTAACAGATCCAGCGCGGGAAGATTGCCTCGAATGAGCTGGTTTTCATCGTCCACGCGAAGGTAGCCCATAGGCGCAAGACTAATGATGGCTTCCCAGTCGGCCAGTTCAGCTTGGAGATCGTTGGAGCGGGTCTGATAAGAATCTAGCATCCGAAACATTTGCGAGGTCAGCGAGAGAGATGACCCTTCGTTGGATGCGATATTGTTCAGCCCGCCTTGATTCGGTTCAGCCCGATCAATCGCTGCGTCCGATCGATGATGACTCTGCTGCAACTTCCTCAAGAGCCGTAACTTGTAGACGAACAAGAACAGCAATCCGATCGATAGTCCCAATAAAAATTCCAGCAACGCTCTGACCTGATCCCCTGTGAACAAAACAACTGAGTCGATTAGATAGCAATAGTGATTCTGAGTCTAGCTCAAGGGCATCCCGCCAAAAGGCAAGCTAGATCACACAAACGCTCTTACCCCATCACCCCCAATCCCTATCACCCCATCCGATACCCAAACCCTCGCACCGTCACCAAGTGGAGTGGATGGCTTGGATCGGCTTCTATTTTTTCACGCAGCCAGCGAATATGAACGTCCACCGTCTTACTATCTCCAATAAAATCATGGCCCCACACTCGCTCTAGGAGCTGATCGCGGGACCAGACTCGCCTCGGATGACGCAAGAAAATCTCTAAAATCTTAAATTCTTTGGGAGAAAGGTTAATTTCCTTCTCGTCCAACAGCACCCGACACTCCTCCGGGTACATCCCAATGTTCTGGTAATTCAGGGGCGCTAGAGGAACCGCAGGTACGGGGCTAGCGGGAAGATTGGACTGAAACTGCTGTTGACGTCGCAACAGTGCTCGACATCGAGCCACCAGTTCCCGCATTCCAAAGGGTTTGGTCAAGTAATCATCTGCGCCCACTTCCAATCCCACCACTCGATCGGTTTCAGTTCCGCGCGCGCTTAGCATTAGAATCGGCACGCTGTGTCCCTGACGGCGAATTAAGCGACATAGATCCAGACCATTGATATTGGGCAGCATCAAATCCAAAATAATTAAATCGGGCAGCGGCGGCATCATAGAACTAGCGGTTGCTACGATCGCGTTAAGTTGAAGAACCTCCATGGCCGTCCGTCCGTCCGCCACCATGGTGACTTCATAGCCTTCTTCTTGGAGCGTCAGGGTGACGGTCTCTCGAATCAGCTCCTCATCTTCAATCACTAAGACACGACCCAGACTCATAGACTTTCCTCAGGAACTCTAGCTTAAAAACGTTAAACCGGGAACTTTAAAATATCCACAGCCAAACTGGGATCATTCCCAGTAATACTACTGTGCTAAGAGCAATACTACTCGCTGCAAGGTCTCGATTCATATCGTACTCTTCAGCCAAAATCAAACTCGCAAACGCACTGGGCATTCCTGCCATCAGCACAAGCCCTAGCCGCACGTCTCCCTTCAGGCCTAAAAACGACGTCCCAACCCCGACCAGTGCCGGGAGCAAAATCATCTTGAGGCCCACTGGAAGCATGGCACTATGCAGACTAGACCAGCCATTGATTTTGGCCAATCGCAAACCCATCAACAGAAAGGACGTCGGCACGACAAACATCAATGACGAGCTAGCAAAGGTTTCAACGGGACCGGGAAACACCGTCGATCGGCTGAAAAACCCAAACCCAAAGGCCCACAGCGACGGCACGGTCAAAATATCGCGCAATAGCTTAAAAAGGCGGCGGTTCCGGGCTTGACGAAGATCCTCCGGGGTCTGTTCAAGGGACGTATCCACTTCGGCTTGACCAAAGTGACTGGCAATCAGCACGCCAATAAAGTAGGTGCCAATCAAATTTTGCGTCAGGCTAAAAAATACGGCCCAGCTAAAGGCACTCGGCTCAATTATCGACGGCAATAGCCCTAAGCCGACAAACCCAGTGTTGCCCAACATCGCCGCAATGATGAAGCTGCCATATTGATAGCGATCGTAGCTTGGCAACCATAAAATTTTCTTTTCTCCTCCCGGCGGATTAAGACGCTGGAGGAGCATCAAAACTGACCAAGCGATCGCCAATCCGACCCCTAGAGTCACCACCGTAATGGCAGGCGTCATCCCGATTTCGCCCGATAGCTGACTATGACGCGCAAGGTCAAAGATCTGCCAAGGCACGCCAAACCAATACAGTCCACGACCCATCCAGTACGGTGTCTTCTCTGGCAGCACCCGCAGTAAAATAATTCCTAAAGTCACCCAAAAAATCAAGGGTGAGTAGGCAGAAACCAATGTATCAACCATGCATATCCACCCTGATACTTAATTCCGATGCCTCTTTGTGGCGCGACTGATCATCTGACGGTCTGTCTACGCTAGAACGTTCTTTAAGTATCACTCTGACTTCTGCCAATCCGATATCTTCCACTGATTATTTTGCCGCACTAGGCTGTAGCGAAGCTGAAGGTCATCGGTCTGGTCTTCCTTCATGGCGCTGCCTTCATAATACTTCCGAAGTTCGCGAACGTTGGCGGTGATGGAGGCTCGATTGGGGTCCGTCGGATTGACGTCTAATTTCTTTACCTCAACAGCATGTTCATACTCCACGTGCGCACCGTCACGCTGGGCATCTTCGGCTTCCTTTCGCCAAACGGAGAGCTTCGGCTCGCTTAAGGCTTGATCCAATTGCGCAATGGCATAGCCTTGGCCCATCGCCGCTTTTTTGGTGGTAAACCACAGTTCTAAAATTTGCTTTGCCGTAGCGGTGTTGAGATCGCCTTGAATGGGAACGGGCTGACCCGGAATCCCAGCCGTCGCTAAGGCTACAGTCGGCGTCGGCGCCGGCGTCGAAACAATGGCAGCCGGAGCCGATCGCCACCACCGACTCATACCAAAGCCCATAGCCATGACCCCCGCTAGCCCCAAAGCCCAAGGGAACCAGAGCGGCAAGGCCCATTTGAGTTTAGATTTTGGGTTCGATCGCCCGGTAGTCCGAGGTCTCGGCCTTTCTCCTAGGGGTGTTCGTGGCGGCGCAGGCGATGAAACGACCGGGCGATCGATCGCGTTAGAATTCTGAGCCATCCCTTGATGAGGCGTTTGAATATGTTGAGATGAGCGATGAGAGGAAGCGCTGTTCTGAGCGATCGCAACGCCTGCGGTCCCAGCCACCAAACCGCCGCCGAGAGCCGCCCGAACTGCTCCTCGATCAGCCGATCGAGGGCAAAAGGAGACTCGTTCTGCGGTTTCCATAGAATCATTGCCTTCTGAGGCGGATGGCGATCGTGTGGATGGGGCTGCCATCGAATCTGTCACAACACTGCCGCGCCGAGATCGTGACGCAGGAGAAGAAGTCGCAGCACCGCGCGATCCCCCAACTGCTGTTGCGCTTCCGAACTCCAAGGTTTCGTCCGAACTCCACGGATTTGCCGCCCCAGTTGCGCCCGTGGACATCGATCGGCCTGCCAAAGCCGATACTCCGGCAAATCCCTCAGAAACCTCTACTGGAAGTTCTTCCAAATAAGACTGAACTTGGTCATCGGCAAAATAATCTTTCAGTGACGCGCGATGTTCAGACAAGTCTCGAAAATGCGGAAACACTTCGCCGCCCACCCAACGTTCGGCATAGAGGCACAGCCCCGGCAACCAGTCGGGCGACCCCTGAGAATGCTCCCGGATAAAGGCGATCGGCTCATACTCTTGACTCAGTTCCAGCAGACGATTAGCTTCTTCGGTCTGGCCCAGCAGCAGCGCACAGACGGACTGCTCCAAATGAACATCCTGACGGACACTGAGTTTGGACAGGAGATGCTTGGCCCGACGAATCAACGCCGGCTGATGCTCAGCGAACCCTCGGGCAATCAACGCATAAATCGCCAAATACGTTGCCACTGCTGATGGACGCCGTGCCTCTTCTTCAAACAACACCTGCTGCTCTTCTGCCGTCAAATAACTGCGTAACTGCTGGATAAACCGCAAAAAATCATCCATCGTGAGGCCCGACTGGTCATCGCCTGCCCCATCCACCCCGTCGCGTTCACGGAGCATATCCTGCAACAAATTCAATCCTTTGCGTCGATCGCGGACATATTCAGGTTCAGGTAGCGCCAGTAGTTCCAAAATCCGATAGGGCCGCAACCGCAACAGGTCCGATTGAATCTCAGCCCGAATCCCTTCAAACAATCCCTCGCGTACCAACAGCTCCTCGCCCGTCTCTAAGGCTTCTGCTGCCGTCTCATGCTGTCCCTGCTGCCAATGTTCGCGCCCTAACTCCAAACATGCAAATGCGATCGTCAGCACCGTGTCGGACAACGCCACCTGCGGATCCCCAAACTGACCGCTCTTGAGTCCTGTTCCGCCACTGCTCAAGCGTCCACTGCTGAGATATGGCCTACCCACCTTAAGCACTAGCTCATATTCTCCTAACTCCTGTAAAATTAGAAGTGCGCCCACTAAATTGTCTTCGGCAATGTCAATGTGAGCAGTCTGCTCTGCAAGAGAGGCTAACGGGGAAGCCATCAAATCAGATTCAACTTGAGTCGTCAAAAAACGCTCATCAAAAGCGCTACGTTGCGCGGGATCGGACAAGATTCCATAGGCTTCGTCCAAGAGAGAACGACGCGATGCAAGCGCATTTTCAGAGTACTCGCGGCGGGGCATCTGGCGGGTACGATCGTGATGCGCTTGAGTGAGCTGTTCAGGGGGTGCCTGAATCGGTAGCCCTAAAATCCGGTAATAATCGAGTGGAATACGCACGTTCCTATGTCCCCAGCAATTGCCTAACGAGCCTGACAAAGACCGCCTTAGTCAGCCCAAAAATTAAAAATTTAGAGGTACTATACTATCGCATAGAACAGTTGAAACGGTTCATTCTGAACCTCTCGTCAGACCAGCTCAGCTCCAATTTCAGCCTATCTACAATTTCAGCTTGATTTACGATACGCTAGATTACTGTATTACGTATAGACACGTAACTGCGGACTTCAGACATTAGGATTTCCATCATGGATCACGCTAGAACATTTCCTGCGACATCAGTCACCCCGGCAACCGTCACCCGAGATGAAGGGTTGATGCTCTATGAAGATATGGTCTTGGGCCGCACCTTTGAGGACAAGTGCGCAGAGATGTACTATCGCGGCAAGATGTTCGGATTTGTCCACCTCTATAACGGCCAAGAAGCGGTCGCTACAGGGGTTATCCGGGCCATGCGTCAGAGCGAAGACTATGTATGCAGCACCTACCGCGATCATGTCCATGCCTTAAGCTGTGGCGTCCCGGCCCGCGAAGTGATGGCCGAGCTGTTTGGCAAAGAAACCGGATGCAGCAAGGGACGCGGGGGTTCCATGCACCTGTTTTCCGCCAAGCACCGTTTGCTCGGGGGATTTGCATTTATTGCAGAAGGGATTCCGATCGCGACGGGTGCAGCATTCCAGAGCATGTACCGAAAAAAAGTGATGGGCGATGCGTCGTCAGACCAAGTTACCGCTGCCTTCTTCGGCGATGGCACCTCGAATAATGGGCAGTTTTTTGAATGTCTGAACATGGCCCAACTCTGGAAATTGCCGATTATTTTTGTAGTGGAAAATAACAATTGGGCGATCGGGATGCAGCATGAGCGGGCGACGTCTCAGCGCGAAATCTACAAGAAAGCCAGCGTCTTTGGGATGCCCGGCTATGAGGTGGACGGGATGGATGTGTTGGCGGTACGGGCGATCGCCCAAGAAGCCGTCAGACGGGCGAGAGCGGGTGACGGCCCCACGCTAATTGAAGCGCTCACCTACCGATTCCGGGGTCACTCGCTTGCGGATCCTGATGAGCTGCGTCCAAAGGAAGAGAAAGAGCATTGGTTTGCTCGCGACCCTATTAAGAAGTTAGCGGCGCATTTGCTAGAACACAAGCTCGCTGAGCAAGCTGAACTCAAGGCGATCGACAAAAAAATCCAGCGTCATGTTGAAGATGCGGTGGAGTTTGGGCTTTCTAGTCCTGAACCGAACCCAGCGGATCTCTATAAATATGTCTTTGCGGAGGATTAATTTTGTACGACATCATCCCTGAGAGTTGGCAGGACTGGACCGGGTTAGCCGTTGGAATTGCGATCGTCTGTGTGATCGGCTGGCGCATCTTGAAAACTCCACCCCTGTAGTGGCAAACGTCCCTCGTTGAAAAATGAGGGATTTTTGTTGAGGCTGTGAGCTTACTAAAACCGTACCTATTCTGAATTGAGGAACCTCACCATGGCTTGGAATTTTAATCAACTGGCAAAGACGTTATCCTATTTTGAAGTGATTCCGATCGTGAGTGATATTAAGCGTATGTTTCAACCCACCCCGCCCCCGCCCCAACCCCAGATGATCGTCAACAATCAAGGAGAGACCGTGTTATTTGATTTTCGCAGCATTACGGATTTGTCTCAAACGTGGGGTGCCGTGGATGATGTGGTGATGGGCGGCGTGAGTGAGAGCGGGCTGATCAAGTGCGTGGAGGGTGCGCTGTTTACGGGGCTGGTCTCGACCGAGCAGTCTGGGGGATTTGTGTCTGTGCGAACGCGAAATTTTCAGGTTCCACTCGACTTGTCGGCGCACACTGGATTGGAAATCAAGCTCAAAGGCGATGGCAATCGCTATAAGTTTCTCGCTCGCAGTAGTGATGGCTGGGACACCCTTGCCTATGCGTATTCCTTCAATACGACGAAGAATGAATGGATGAACGTTCGGATTCCATGGATTGAAATGGTAGCGGTCATGCGGGCTAAAACGGTTGCCAACGCGCCCCCGATCGAGGCTAGAAACATTCGATCGCTGCAACTCATGCTCAGCAAATTTGAATACGACGGACAGCTTAACCCGAGCTTTACGGCGGGTCAATTTGCCTTGACCCTAGACTCCATCCGAACCTACTAAAATTCTCACTTCTAAATTCTCACTTCTAAATTCCCAAAGACATGACCTTAAAACGAATTTTTCTGATCGGTATCACGGCGATCGCATTGCTGTTTCTAGGCACCGATCTAGTCGAAAGCTTTAGCAAACCTCAGTTTCAAGGTCGTCTTGCGCTGTATGAGTCTGATTTAAAACTGCATCTTTCAGAATTTAAAGGGACGGATGAGACCAGTCAGCAGATCAAAAAAATGATGGAGGACTCGACTTCACCCGTCAGCGCGGCCCTCACCGAATACCAAGCCGCACAGAAGCAGGTTCAGGCCACATTAGCCGCGCCTGAAATTCAACCGGGCGATCGCAAAGCCCAACAAAAAAATCTCGAAGAATTAACGCTGCGTCTTGGCTTGCTGCAAGTCCAAAGCGGCAAACTCGAAGTCGCCCAGCAGTCCTGGGCCGCCCTCACCACCACGGCTCAAACCTCCAGCCAAGCCCGTCAAGCCGCAACCGTTCTTAATGGATTATGGAACGATCCGCCGCGTGTGCTGGCAGACGCGGAATCGACGCTGGTGAAGTCGCTAGATGGATGGTATGAGTATCGATCGATCGATCGTCTTTACGAAGTTCAAGACCGCACAAGCGATCGGAAGAATCTGCAACAAAAAGAACGTGCGACCGCAGAGTCTGTGCTCACGAAATTAAGCATTAGTGGCATCACGACAACAGCTTCTTTAGGGGGGGGACTGATCTTGATTTTGGGAACGCTGGGGCAGTTTGCATGGAAGCGTGAAGAGTCTTGGCTGGGGAATCTTAATCAAAATCAGTGGGCGGTTCCGTGGGATTGGGAAGATACGTGGCTTGTGATGGTGGCGGGGTTCTTTCTGGTGGGCCAGATTGTGGTGGGAATTTTTATCGCACCGTTGCTCAGAACATTAGCCATCGCGTTGAAAGCTGAGTTTCTGCTGACGGATGATGTCTATAAAGGAATCCTAATTTTAAGCAGCTACGTTGCGTTGGCCGCAGGATCTATTTCAGTGTTGTATTTCACAATCAAAAAGCATCTGCCGCTTGATAAAACTTGGTTTCGAGTATCGACATCGGGCGCGTGGTTTCCGTGGGGCTTGGGTGGATATCTAGTTGCGTTTCCGCTGGTGATAGGCGTGAGTGTACTTAATAGCCAAATTTGGCACGGCCAAGGTGGCAGTAATCCGCTGCTGCCGATCGTATTGGAAGGGCGGAGTCCAGTGGCGCTGGCGTTATTTTTGGTGACAACGGCGATCGCGGCTCCGGTGTTTGAGGAGATTCTGTTTCGAGGTTTTTTGCTGCCGTCATTGTCACGATATTTTTCGACGTGGAATTCGGTGTTGCTGAGTGGGTTTATTTTTGCATTAGTACATCTAAGCTTGTCTGAGGTTTTGCCGTTGATGGTGTTAGGGATTGTATTAGGCTTCGTCTATGCGCGCACGCAAAATCTTCTCGCCTCTATTTTGCTTCATAGTCTGTGGAATGCTGGGACGATTTTGAGCCTGTATTTGTTAGGCAGCGCTGGGCGATAATCGTAATCGAACAGAACTAGATCCATAAGAATGAGCTGGCCTACTCACTCCTCTGCGTCGATCGAACCCGCGATTAAGATACAAGGGGGCGGGTTCGTCAGAGATTTAGAAATCCGAGACGTTATTGAGCTACTACTTCCTAGATATATTGATTGGGTGAAGATGTAGACGATCGATCTTGAAGTATCCATAAAGAGATAGGCGATTGTGACGGTTTAGTTTTTCGGGGGAGTATAGTAGGCGCTCTTTCCAGGAGCTCTTTACCTATGAAACTTACCTGCTTCCACACCGCTAAATGGGCGTTAATCCTGTTACCGTTGCTGCTGACCTTCGGAACCAAAAGCGCGATCGCACAGAT
>ENA-OFCD01000148-OFCD01000148.1-metagenomes-genome-assembly--contig:-NODE-148-length-46381-cov-18.095476_pt1 | contig 46381 bp, 46 predicted proteins | sample MGYA00153392_OFCD01 | MGnify analysis MGYA00153392 | reverse complement strand
AGATCGGCACCGGGGAGTGGATCGATGCCGAAACCGGTAGACCGGCCGAAGGCGAATCGATGCCGCATCTGAGGGACGAGTGATGGTCCAGCGATTTGATGTCTGTAACGGCGACGCCGACAGCCTGTGCGCCGCGTAGCAGTGGCGGCTCCACGAGCCGGGGCCCGCCACGCTGCAGACCGGGTTAAAGCGCGACATCGCTCTGCTTGAGCGTGTGCATGCGAACGCCAGCGACGAGATCAACGTCTTCGACCTGTCGATGCAGCGCAACCGGGCCGCCCTGCTGGGCCTGCTCGGCGCCGACGTGCGCGTGCGCTACTTCGATCACCATGCGGTGCGCGACATCCCGTGCCATCCCTTGCTCGAAGTGCAGGTCGACCGCGCCAGCGACGTCTGTACCAGCCTGCTGGTCGACCGCCGCATCGGCGGCGCCTTTCGCGCCTGGGCGCTGGTCGGCGCCTATGGTGACAACCTGGCAGGCGTCGCCGACCGCTTGGCGGCCGACTCCGGCATCGGCAGCGTCGACAGCGCTCGGCTGCGCCGGCTCGGCGAGGCGATCAACTACAACGCTTACGGCGACGACGAGAGCGATGTGTGCATCGCTCCGGCGCGCTTGTATGAGGTCATGGCGCGCTACCGCGATCCGTGCGACATGCTCGCGCATGAAGGCATTGCCGACGAGATCGACACCCGGCGCCGCGCCGACCTGAGACAGGCCTTGGCTTGGCCACCGCATCGGCAAGACGCGCACGGCAGTGTGCTCGTTCTGCCCGACGCAGCGTGGAGCCGGCGCGTGCTCGGCTGCCTCGCCAATGAGTTGGCTAACGCCCAGCCGCAACACGCCCATGCGGTGCTCAAGCTGCAGCGTACGGGCGGTTACGAGGTCAGCGTGCGTGCGCCGCTCGCATCGCCGACGGGAGCCGATGCGCTGTGCAGCCGGTTCGGCGGGGGCGGTCGCGCGCGTGCCGCCGGCATCGACGGCCTGCCGGCGGACAACCTCGAGCGTTTTCTCGCGGACTTTGCCAGCACGCGCTGGGGCGAGCCGGCTCCGATGCGCTCAAGATGATGGGTTGTCCGGCAGGTGAGCGCTGAACCAGTTCCCGGCCAGTTGCGTCATTCGCTCAAGCGCGCCGTGCTCTTCGAACAGGTGGGTGGCCCCCGGAACGATGGCGAGTTCGCTTTGGTTCGTCAGTTGGCTAAGCGCGCGCCGGTTGAGCACCAGGACTTCCGCGTCCGCGCCGCCGACGATCAGGAGCGTCGGCGCGCCGACGCGAGGCAGGGCATTGCCGGCTAGGTCCGGCCGGCCGCCACGCGAGACGACCGCGAAAACGCGCTCAGGACGGGCGGCTGCGGACACGAGTGCGGCCGCGGCACCGGTGCTGGCACCGAACAACCCGAGCGGCAGGGCAGCAAGTGAAGGCCTTCGATCCAGCCATTCGATCGCGTCGGTCACACGCCGGCCGAGCAACTCGATGTCGAAGACGTTGGCGCGCTCGAGGGCCTCCTCGGGCCGCAGCAGGTCGAACAGCAGCGTGCCCAATCGCTGCTTGTTCAAGGCGTGCGCGACCTGAAGATTTCGCGGCCTGAGCCTGCCACTGCCGCTGCCATGCGCGAACACGATGAGCGCCTGCGCGCGAGGCGGCAATACCAGATCGCCTTCCAGCGCGTGTGGGCCGATCAGAACCTGCTTCGGGAGATACAGCAACTCGTCCATCGTCGCTCCTGGCATGCCGGGTCGACCTTGAATGCCACGCGTGAGCGTCGCTTATGCACGGGATGCGCCCGGCGAAGTTTGCGCATTCGCAAGGATCCCGCGAGTACGAGCACACCTGGGCGTGGGGCATGTGCGTGCACCACCGACCAACCTGGCGAACCGCTTGCAGCGGCTGGTCCGTTACGACCTCGGCGACTGCCTCACGCTGCATTCCTGGGGTCGCGCGTGCGGCTCGCGCCTGCCCCTGCAAAGTGCTGCGAAGCACCGGAGTGCGTGGTTAAGTCGGCAGCAGCTCGTTGCGGTACTTACGTGCGGGCGATGCTTACTGTCTCCCTGACACGTCAGAGCGCAGCCGGGTTGCACCTCCATTGCGGATCGGCCAGCCGGGCCGGCGCGGGCGCAGCAGCAAGATACAGTGGGAGACCGCGCCGCTGCCGCGACCCGTACGACCCATCTGCGCGTACAGCAACCACGCCCCGCCATCGTGAACGACCCCTCCCGCCGCCGCTTCGTCACCACACTGGGTGCGTCTGCGCTCATCCTCGTCCCCGGCTGGGTACGCGCTGGCGCTGACCCGACACGCGCTTTGCGTTTCGACAACCTGCACACCAACGAGAAACTGAGCGTCGAATATTTCGCCGCCGGTGGCTACCTGCCCGACGCCCTGTCGGCCGTGAACCACCTGCTGCGCGATTTCCGCACTGGCGATGTCGGCACCATCGACCCGGCGCTGCTCGACCTGCTGCACCGGCTGGCGGCGATCACCGGCAGCCAGCGAGCTTTCCACGTCATCTCGGGCTACCGATCGCCCGCCACCAACGAAACCCTGCGCCAGAGCAGCAGCGGCGTGGCCGGTGGCAGCCTGCATCTGCGCGGCCAGGCGATCGACATCCGGCTGGCCGACGTGCCGCTGGCGACACTGCGCGATGCCGCACGGTCGATGCGCTCGGGCGGCGTCGGCTACTACGCTGCATCGGAGTTTGTGCAGGTGGATACCGGCCGCGTGCGGTCCTGGTAGTCGATTCAATCGTCAACGAAGTTAGAACGAAGCCAGAACCCGCCGGCTGGCCAGCGCGCGGGCGAGCCTCGTGTCGTGACCGTAAATGTCGCTGGCGAAGTGAAGCGCCTGGTCGGCCGGCACCACCATCGCGGTCATGTAGAAGAGGATCACCTGCAACGGCTCCGTCAGATCGACGCGCAGCGACAACGTGCCCGCCATAGCCGCCTGGACGCGTTCGCGGGTCCAGACCGGCTGGTCCTTCAGCACCCAGTGCGCCAGCGCGACCGGATTTGCCACCCGCACGCAACCGTGGCTGAAGTCGCGTCGCGCCCGGCCGAAGAGTTGCGCCGCCGGCGTGTCGTGCAGGTACACGTTGGCGTCGTTCGGAAAGATGAACTTCACAAGCCCAAGGGAGTTCTTGGGCCCCGGCCGCTGCCTCAGCCGCAGCCCGCCCTCGCGCAGCCCAGCCAGGTTCTCGTTGCTGGCGGCGACGGCCTGGGCGTCGTCGCCGGCACCACGCACGATCTCCATGTCGTTGCGCTGCAGGTAGCCGGGGTCGCGCGCCAATGCGGGCAGCACGTCGTTGCGCACGATCGAGCGCGGCAGGTTCCAGTAGGGCCGGAAGACGAGGTAGCGCATCTCTTCAATCAGCACTGGCGTCTGGGTGTTCAGCGCGCGTCCGACCACGACCCCCATGCTGATCGAAGCGTCGGCCGGCGCGGCGGGATCCCAGGCCCACAGCCGGAACATCGGGATGTTGATGCCGACGAAGGGCCGCGCGCCCAGATCCGGCAGCCAGCGCAGGCGCTCGAGCGCCAGTTCGAGCTGCTGCACCCGATGGGAGATCGGAACGTTCAACGCCGCCAGCGTCGCCCGCCCGATCGCGCCATCGGCCGCGAGTCCGTGCCGGGTCTGGAAGCGCCTGAGGCCTTCGGCGAGCGTGGTGTCGGTGCAGTCAATGGGTGGAGCCGTATCAGACGGCAAGTCTCCGACCGCGAGGAGCAACCGATGCAGCGCGACACCGCCGCAATAGGGCTCGCCCCGCTTCACCGGTATTGCGACGCTCAGGGGACCAAGCGATCCGTCCGCCGCCAGGACGCGGTAACGTGCCAGCGCTTCGCGCAGCTTCGCGTACTGGCCGAGCTGAGGCCGCAGTTCGGCCGCCAACTGCGGCAGGCGTTGTACGGAGGCAGCGGCGCGCAGCAGCGCGGCAAAGTCAGGCGCTGCGGCACCCGGGCGTACCACCCGAAATCCCAGTGCGCGGGGATCGACGCGGCCGAGATGGACATCGTGCAGGAAGCGGCGCATCGCGGCGTCCAAATCGCGCTCGAATACGGGCTGTTGCGAGAACGCTTCGCCGGGCGCAGCGTCCAGTGCCGCGGCCTGCTGGGCGAGTTCGGCGGCCCGGTAGTCCCGAGGCGCAAGGCCGTCGGTGCCAGCGTCGGCCAGCAATCGCAGGGCGTCGTGCGCGCTCACATTCGGCCGGCCGGTCGCGTCGATCCACACGGGATCTACTGGCGCTGCTTGCGTTGGTTCGGCCGGCCACATCAACATCAAGAGCGGAAGCATTAGCGCCGTGCGAAGCCACGGGCCCCAGCCCGGCGCCGCCGTCGGTAGCTCGCCTATCATCGCGACCCGCGCCCTCATATCCTGGGCGCACGCGCACCTGCTAGTCCTCGCGGCGTGCCCTCCATCGCCCAGCAGAGGGTCGTCGTTACCTTCATGGATTCGCATCGTGTCTGGCTCCTCTATCTATCTTCCGGGCGGGCGCCGTTCCGCGTAGCACGCGGTGGCGTTCAAATGCAGCGGAACCGATCAGATGGCGCGCATCGAAGAGCCCCGACGGTGGGCTCATATGAATGCGACATCAACACCGGCACCGCGATAGCTGCCAGCAGACCGCGTGTGGTGCCACCTAGCCTATGTGAGGGCGAGGGGCGGTGACCATAGTCGCCCATCACGATCAGGTCTGTTTTCAGCTCGGCGGCGCGCGCGAGCAATGGGCCGACGATGCCGATCTCGGTCTCCTGCACGTCAACATCCGCCGAGACACCATGCCGCATCAGCCACTGATGCAACGCGTCGAAGCACAGTCGCTCGGCCCCGGTGGCATCGCCGCCTGCCTCGTTCCAGATCACGACATGAACGTGCCGTGCCAGGCGGAGAAGCGGTACCGCATCCGACAGCGCTCGCGCGGCCTCGCGGCTGTCGTTCCACGCCACCAAGACGTTGGTGCCGATGGTGCCGATGGTGTCGAAGCGGCCCGCGTAGCGAAGAATCAGCGTCGGTCGAGCACTGTGGAGAACGACTTGCTCGACAAAGTTCTGCGTCAGGCCGTGATCGGGGGCGGCAGGATCGGCCTTGGTCAGAATTGTCAGGTCGTTGCAATGAGCGTGATGCACAAACGATGAGGCTTGGTCGGATTCCTCGATCACCGCGTCGAACGACTTGACATCCGCTACTCCGCACTCTTTGCGAAAGCGTTCCATGGACTGCTCGGCCTGCTGGTGAGGCGCGTCTGCTTGCGCCGCAGGATCGGAAAGTGGGGTCGTCGCTTTCGCAGCCGCCGGCACGTTGAACAGGCCTACCGGCGCGACTCCTTGCAGGTGACAGTCAAACGCCTTGGCGAGCCGCATAGCTGCATGGCTGCATGGCTGCGCGCGGAACACTACGAGCCTTGGTCGAGGAGGACGAAAAAGCTGTGGTGGATCATCTTGCACTTCCTATGTCAGTGGCAGGTGATTGTTCGGGCGCTTGCCGCGGTGCGCCTTGATGTTGCGCAAGGGCGTCGCGTGCGCGCGTGCTCCGTGCACCATAGCGCTGACGTCCCGTTCATGGTGTCGGCGGAGCGAACCGTTGATTGCATTGACGGAGGACAACCAACCAACGAGCGATATGGCGTTAAATTGGCGATGGCACAAAGAATCAACATGGCGCCAGATTCGATTGATATGTACTGCCCGAGCCACGACCATGACAGAAGGGCAAACGCCACATTGGCTGCGCCGAACGGTGCCGGCGCACTTGCTCGACGGCCTGGTGTGGGTGGGCTTCGTCGATGCGGCGATTCGTTGCAGCCATCGCCTGGGCCGCATGGTGCCCGGCGCCACGCACTTCTTCGTTGTAGCGGGCGCGCTGGAGCAGGTCGCGCCACTGCCTGACTTCTTTGGAGTACGCAGCATGACAGCCGACGATTTACCGTTTCGCGATCGGCGGCATGCTGGTCAGGAATTGGCCATCCACCTGGAGCAGTACCGCGGTCGGGCAGGCTTGCTGGTACTTGCTCTGCCACGCGGCCGCGTTGCCGTGGGGTTCGAGGTGGCCCGCGAATTGCGGGCGCCGTTAGACATCTTCGTGGTGCGCAAGCTCGGTGTACCCGGCCACGAAGAGTTCGCCATGGGTGCCATTGCCAGCGGCGGTGTGAAAGTCATGAATCCATTGCGGGGCTTCACTGTCAAACCCGAGGCAAGTGCGGCGGTGGTCGAGCGTGAGCAGGCCGAGTTGGTGCGGCGCGAGCACCTTTACCGCAACCGGCGTCCGGCAGTTCCCCTTCAGGGCCGCACACGGCCTATACGTTCGACAGCTTCGAATGCGCGATCCATAAGCTCGCGTCCGCTTGCGCGCATTGCGGCGTGCGCATCATCGGCCACGGCCTGGAAAAGGGCGACCAGATGTCCTGCTGCGATCACTTCGCCGAGCGGGCGGGCATTAAAGAACTGCGCGACCATGCCTAGTGACAGCACTCGACGACCGCACCCGAGAAACGCTCCAAGAATGAACACGCAACAGTTGAAAGACCTGATGAGTCGCGACGTGAAAGTCATCAGTCCCGATACGACCATCCGGGACGCCGCAGGAAAAATGCGCGGTGTGCAACCGCCACCGCACCGTGAAGACGGTGCCCAGGATCCACCCAGTCGTCCACCGTCGCTTTCATCTTCAGGTTCACCTTCATCTTCGCCGCCCGCACCCGACAGGACGCCAAAGCCAATCCGTGATCCGCAACGCCAACATCCTCCCGATCCGCTGCGAGAACCGCCTTGGCCGGAACCAATGCCTGATCCGTCCCAGCCGGAGCATCCCGATCCCGTGCGAGAACCGCGTTGGCCAGACCCAGTGCGTGATCCACCCCACCCGGAGCATCCCGATCCGGTGCGAGAACCGCCTTCCGACAGGCCGCCGGTAGGAGTCTCGTTCGCGCAAATCGAGGCCCGGCAGCGGTCTCGCTCATCCGCATTTTCCAACGTCTGCCCAAGGAGGAACCATGCCGCAAAAGTCTTGGAGCGCAAAGCGCGAGCGTCAGTACGTGCACATCAAGGACAGCCTGCTCGAACGCGGCAAGGGAGAACAAGTCGCCGCGGAGATTGCGGCCCGCACCGTCAACAAGGAGCGGACACAACACAGCGAGTCCGAGGAGGCGAGCGCCTCATCGATCAACGACATGCCGGCAAGCGGGCGCGGCGGTTTGCGATCGCATCAAAGTGCGGGTAGGCGCACGTTGGCTCAACTTCGCGCCGAGGCGACGCGACGGGCCCTGAATGGCCGGTCCAGGATGAACAAGGCGCAGCTGGAACAAGCTCTGAGCCGCTGAGTGAGCATGGTGAAGTGACGCGAGCCGGTTCAGAGCCAAATTGTCCGCGGAGTCGCACGACATCATCAAGAAGACTTGCCAATGGACGAGAAGACCGCCAGCGTGCGCTGGGAAGCCCAGGTCAGGTACGAAAAGGGCCAGATCGACGCCGCCTGAGTACGCCCCAAGGACGCCGCCTTGCGGCGCCCGTCCCCCGCGGGAATTTGAAGCAAGTGGCAAAGCCACATTGACTCAAGAGTCGTCCCGTCACGGCGGCTTCATTGCGCTGCATTGCTCCCAGAGTTCGGCGAGTTCGCGCACTTCTTGGTTGGTGCGGCAACAAAGAAACCCCCTCGCGAACGCCGTGCTGTCTGCCAGACCGGGATGGGACTTTTCGACTTGGCGCAGCAATCCGTCTGCAACGGTCGCGTCGTTCAGCGAGCCGATTGCGTCTTGCAGTGTGGTAAGGCGCTTGATGTAGCGCTTCGCGCGTCGGGCCGGACGCAGCCGCTGAAAGAACTCTGCCGCGTAGCGGGCCTTCTTCGCCGCGATTCGCACGCGATGACGGTCCTCGGGCGTGCCATGCTCCAACCGCTTGCCACTTTCGAGCAGTTTCTTGTGACGTCGTGCGAGGATCTCTGCCGCGCGTTTGTCGAGTGGCTCCGCGAGCGCCTGGCGTGCTGAGTCGTCGGGCGACTCGCGCCAGCGTGAGCTGTGCAACCATGCCACCAAACCGAGCATCATCCGCGAATAGCGCACCGACGCCACCGAACCGGCGGCGTGCTGGCGTTTCGCCCTCGCGATCATAGATGCCGCCTGCTTCAACGGCGGCAATTCCGCTTCGGTCGGGCAGGCGTCGGCCATCCTGGCAAGGGTGGTGTCAGCCAGCACGTCGGCGTCGCGCGCGGCGCCGAGTTGACCCGCCAGCCACTCGAGTTCACTCTGCAAAACCACGGGCAAGGGCGCCCATTTGGCGAACAGGCCCAGCGCCGAGCGCAGCCGGCGCAGGCCCACACGCATCTGGTGCACGCTCTCCGGGTCGTTGGTCCTCACGACGCCGGATTCGTTGTCCTGCATCTGCGCCGCGCAGTTGCTCACGATGGCGCGAAAGCCCTGATCGACAGTCATCTCCAAGGCAAGTTCGACGGCGCCGGCCTTTACCCCCGTCGAGGGCTGCGGTGCAACGAGCGCATAGCCGCGTGCGGCCTTGCCGAGGTTGGCCACACGCAGCCGCACCTTGTTTTGCAGCTGCAGGGCAAAGTCAAACAACGCGGCCGGGTCGCCTGCCTTGAGCATGAGCTTGATCTCGCTGATCGGCTCGTGTGCATGGCCTCGCCGCAACTCACCCTGGTCGAGTGCCACGTCCACCAGCGTGCCGTGCGGCAAACGAAATGACCAGACCGTGCGGCGGAACACGCTGTCGAAGATCGGCCCCATACCCTGCGCCAGCGCTGGCGCCGTGAGCACCTTCTCCCAGTTGGAGCCTCTCTGGACGAGCGCAGCCAATGCCGCGAGGTTGGGCCTTGGCCCGTCGATGCTCGCTTCCCATTCCTGCCGTTGGGGCAGCCCGGCAATTGCGCGGCCTCCGGCCTTGAGCGTCTCTGTCCACAAACGGCCTGCGCGACGCACGCGCAACTCCATGCCGTGCTCTTTGAGGCGCAGTGCCGGCGTGTCGAAATAAGTGGTGCTGAACTTCTGCAAATGCGGCTTGCCCACTGCCCATTGCGGAAGCATCGCAAGGCGGCGGAAGGCGGCCGCATCGGCTGGCATTAGCAGGAGCTTGAGTTCGACTTCCATGATGAAACTTCAGCACAATGAAATCGTTCTGCACCTGTCACAAAACCGGGCAGGTCATGTAGGACACCCTGGTTAGGTTCGAGTCGGCATCAGCTCGGGTTTCGGGTCAACTTTCGGTCGGCGTCTGCACGCCGCTGTCAGTGTGACAAGAGCGAACACCAGTTCGCACGCAGCAGAAGATCGCGGGTCACTCCCCCGAGCGCCCATTCGCGCAGGCGGCTGTGCCCGTAGGCACCCGCGACGATGACGTCGGCTCCCTGATCCTGAGCCATTGCGTACAGCGCGGTTGCGTCGTCGCCGGTCGAAGGCGACGTGAGGCACTCCGCTTTGATGCCATGCCGATTGAGCCAACCGGCGACATCCTCAATCTGCGTGCGAGCCGCAGCCAACTCCTCTTCAACTGCAATCTCGACGACGGCCACATGACTGGCACCTTTGAGCAGCGGCAGGGCGTCAGAAACCGCGCGCCGCGCTTCGCGCGTGTCCTTCCAGCCGACCACGACCCGGTCGAGCTTGACTTTGCCGGCGGCAGCTGGCACGACGAGAACCGGCCGCCCCGCACGCATGACGAGATCGCCTGTATTCACAGACCGCGACGAATCAAACAAGTCGCCGGAAGCGATGCCGGTGATGACGAGGTCTGCACTTCGCGACTCGCGCGCAAGGTAGTCGGAGAGCAACGTAAACATCACCGTCGAGCGCCACTCGAGAGTCACGGCACGCATTTGAAGCGCACGTCGGAATTCGGCCTCGGCCGCCTTCATTTCCTTGTCGAGTTCCTGGCGATCCTGCTCATAGATATCGCCGGATATGAAACTATCGCCGTAGACGAGCTGCATCGGCTGGCACGCCGCGATACCGATCACGCCCGCATGGAAGCGCTCCGCAAGGTCTCCCGCGATCTGCAGCAGGCCCGCATTAGAGCGCCCCAGTTCCAAGTGCACCATCAAGGTTCCATAGGTCATGATTCAAATCCCTTCAGCGCACCAGCAGCGCCGGTGTCGCGCACTTCGCCAGAACCTTTGTCGCGACCGAACCGAGCCCGAGGTTGACGAGGTCGATGTGGTCGCGCGAGCCCATTACCAACAGATCTAATTTGCCTTCTTCGGCTAGATTTGCAATCGAATCGGGAGCATGGCCCGCCGGGTGGACGAAGGTCGCCTCGATCCCCTGATGCTTGAAGAAGGCCCGAATCGGTTGGAACACCGCTCCGGCATCGTCGTCATGAAACTTGCGGACGACCTCAGCTTCGACAAACGCTGCCGCCCGGTCCGGAACCGCGAGCAGGGAATGAACCACGCTGTAGTGGTGGTTCGGTACAAGCCGTTCTTTATGCACCGCGAGGTAGGTCAGCACGCGTTTCGTATAAGAACTGTAGTCGGCAGCGATCAGAATTTTCACCTTAGCCCCTCTCAAATCTTCGATCGCAAGTGTCGCAAGCTCCGTACGCTCTTTCCTTGTCGAAAATCAAGGATGCGGCTGCCGGCCGCGAGAAGATGGTCGTGGATTCTTGTGAGAACTCCGTGTGACCGACCGGCGACAATTGATGGAGGTGACGATGCTGATGTTTTCCTTGGCACCCGCCGACCCCTTCTCCCAGGCTCTGGCTGGCGCGCTCGATGTCGCGCTGTCGCCGCACGAGGAACGCCTGTTCCCTGACGGCGAGCGCAAACTTCGGCCCCTCGTTGACCCGCGCGGCGCGGATGCCTATGTGTTGGACAGCCTGCACGGCGGCCCAACCGACAGCCCGCACGACAAGCTCTGCCGGTTGCTGATGTTCATTGCCACGCTGAGGGATCACGGCGCCGCGCGGGTGACGGCCGTCGTGCCCTACCTTGCCTACGCGCGCAAGGATCAGCAGACCAAGCCCCACGATCCGGTCGGCCTGCGCTACGTGGCGCAGATGTTCGAGGCGGTTGGCGTGTCGCAGCTCATCGTGCTCGAAGCGCACAACGTGGCTGCCTTCCAGAATGCCTTCCGCTGCCCGACGATCCACTTGTCGGCCCACCGTCTCTTCGGCGAGCTGGCGCAGGAAATCGCCGCAGCGGGTCCGCTCGCCGTCGCCTCTCCCGATCCGGGCGGCGTCAAGCGGGTGCTGTTGTGGCGCGAGGCGCTGGAAGAGCAGCTCGGTAGTCCCGTCGGCTTCGCGATGATCGACAAGCGCCGCAGCGCCGGCGTGCTGAGCGGCGGTCAACTGGTGGCCGGCGACGTGGAGGGCGCGACCGTGCTGTTGCTCGACGACCTGATCGCCAGCGGCGAGACGCTGCAGCGCAGCGCCGTCGCCTTGCGCCGCGCCGGCGCAAGGGACGTGATCGGCTGCGCGGCCCATGGCTTGTTCGTCGATAAGGCGCCGCAACTGCTTGCGGCTGACGCCTTGTCGCGACTGATCGTCACCGACAGCGTGCCCGCCTTCCGGCTGCCCGACGGCGGCCCGGTGCGCGCCAAGCTCCACGTCGTGTCGGCGGCGCCGCTGTTCGCGCAAGCGATCCTTGCCAGCCACGGGTCCTGGTGCCGTTGAGCCGAGCAATCGAAGATCGCTTCAGCGGCCGCGGTGCGCCGGCTGGGCATCGAGTTCGTCGAGCGCAGCTCTGGCGTGTTGCAAGTATCGCCCGGCCTGGGCCAACCATTTCTGCGGCGTGCGGACATCGGCTTCGAGCAGGTGTGCTGCGCTGAGGCGCGCTCGCAGCAGCGCGCGGTGCGCGGTGTGAAGCCGCAGGAGGGCTGCCGGGGGCGGGTCGTCTAGAGCAGCGGCGCAGCGCGCCAGGATTTGCGGGCCGATGGCCGCGTCGCCCGCCATCGCGCATTCCAGGCTCAGGAACGATAACTCGTCGAGGGGATCGACCTCGCGCAGGCGCACGTCGAACTCGAGCGCATCGATGACCACCGGTGGCTCGATCAGGCAAACATGCTCTGGACGCAAATCACCGTGGCCCTCGACGATGTGGTGCCCGCGCACGCGTGCTCTCAGCAGGTCTTCGTGCCTCGCCATCGCACCGTCCATGCGGTCGAGCAACTCGTGAATCTGCGGCAGCGCTAAGCGCGGACTGGCGAGCACGTGGCGACTCGCGGCGAGTTCGTCGCGCCGGCGTCGGAGGTATTCGTCTTCGCCGAGAACCGGTCGACGCGCATGCCGATAAAAAGGCACCAACACGCTGAGCAGCGCATCGGTGTCGTGCTGTTTCAGCTCGCCGCGGGCGATTACCCGGTCCAGCATGCGCTTTGCTGGCAGACGCTGCATCGACACCAGCCAGTCGACGGTGCGGCCGGGCGCGGGCAGCTGTTCTTCTGCAATCAGCGAGAAGACGCCACCCTCCCACTGCAGCGCCAGCAGGCCGAGGTAGACGCGTGGTGCGAGCCGCCGGTTCACGAGCAACTCGGCGTGGGCGTTGCGTTCACGCGCTTGCACGGTCGTGAAGTCCAGGAATTGCAAGTGCACCGGCTTCTTCAGCTTCAGCACGCGCTCGCGACCTAGCAGGAGCCACGACATGTGCGTCTCGATGCGGCCTATGGGTTCACCGATGGCCGCAGGTGCGAGCGTCGACGCCAGATAGCGCAACTTGGCCTCCATGCTGGGCGTGTCGTCGACAGTTTCCATGGGTGGATTCGAGCACGCCACGGCAGCGTGCGACGTGATGCGGCGCAACCCACCGATCGCCCCATCACGCCATCACGAAAGGGTCGGCGAGAACAGCAGGGTGCACGCTCCGGCTATCTCAACGCATGAGCCTGCTGACCATGTCGAGCTGTGATTCAAGGCAAGGGCTTGCTAAGCACCGGTGTCGGCGAGGTCGTCTTCGAGCGGGGGTGTGCTGACTCCAGCTTCCCTATGATTCACGCATGGACGGAATCTGGCGCGACATCAGATTGCTTTTGCTTCTCGCCGTGGCCAACACCGCGCCCCTGCTGGCAAAGCGATGGTTCGGTCATCGCTTTTCAGCGCCGCTCGACGGCGGCCTGATATTTTTCGATGGGCATCCTTTGCTGGGTTCGTCGAAAACGATTCGCGGCTTGATCGTCGCTGTCGCGGCGACCTCGCTCGGCGCGGTGGTGCTGAGCCTGCCAGCCACGGTGGGCGCTCTGGTCGGCGCCGGCGCGATGTTGGGCGACGCCATCGCCAGTTTCATCAAGCGTCGCCTTGGCGCCGAGCCGAGCAGTCGCGCGACAGGACTTGATCAGATTCCTGAAGCCTTGTTGCCGCTGTTGGTCGTGAAAGGCCTCCTGGGGCTCACGCTGGCGCAAATCGCCGCCCTCACGGTATTTTTCTTCATGCTCGAGATGCCGTTGGCCTGGTTGTTTCATCGGCTCGGGCTGCGCGATCGCCCTTATTGAGACGCCTCAGGTTGAGTCCGCGCTTGAGGGGACAGGTTTTGAAGCAGTCGTCGACCGGGTCTGCGCTGCGGGCCGAAACACACCGAACACTGCGATGGCTACCAGCGCCAATACCGCGGCCAACGCGAATGCGAGACGGGGTGCGATCAGCCAAAGCGCTCCGGCCGCCAAAGAGGCTGGCAGATAGAGTGCACCGGTCACGAAGTTGTAGACGCCGATGGCCGTGGCGCGGCGCTCCGGTTCGATGTCGGCAATGAAAGCCTTGCTTTGCGACTCGTCGATCGCAGAGAACAGCCCGTAGACCGCGAACAGCAGCGTGACATCCCATCGGCTGCTGACGAACACGGCGCCAGTTCCGGTCGATGCTTTCGCGCTCGTGGCGCGCGCCCGGTCGGTCCTTGACGAACGTGAACACTATGAGGGTGAGCACTGCAAGAAAGAAGGCGACCCAGAAGAGCGTGCGAGACCCCGCGGATATTTCGCCGATCGACGACAGCAAGCCGTATGCGACAAGCGGTCTCACCACGGCGCCCGCCTTGTCGAGCGCCTTGTGCACACCGAATGAGAGACCTCGCTTCGCCGGGTCGGCGCTGGAGGTCAGCCAGGCGTCGCGCGGCGGCCTGCGAAAGCCCTTGCCGAGTCGCTCGACGACGCGGAAGGCGCCCAGGCCGGTGATTGAAGTCGACACCAGCAGGATCGTTTTGGCCCGCGTCGAGAAGGCGTACCCCGCGAGCTTGAAAATCTTGCGCTTGCCGCTGCGGTCCGAGAGCCAACCGGCCAGGTAGTTCAACGAAGAGGCCGAGAAGTCGGCGAGCCCTTCGATCAGCCCCAGCAGAGCAGTCGATGCACCCGCGATCGTGGTGAAGAAGATCGCGAACACCGAGAAAACCATCTCCGAGCTGAGGTCCGTCAGGAAACTGACCAGCCCGAGCTTGATGACATCCGGGTGGAGGTTCAAACGGCGGTTCGTCGTGGCGATCGGCATTTGTACTTCGCGGTTCGGGTGGCGGATCGTTCGAGGCGTTCGTTCTCGCTGGCTTCCCGGCTCAGGTACCCAGGTCGTCCGGGTGGGGCGGCATCCAGCGCTGCAGGTACGGGCTGGTCGACCCGGCATCGGCCCTGGCGCGCGCGAGTTCGGCGCGCGCGATGGTGCGCAAGTGCACTTCGTCCGGCCCGTCGAGGAAGCGCATCGCCCGGCCCCAACTCCACAATTGCGCGAGCGGGGTGTCGGGCGTCAGGCCCATCGCACCGAAGACCTGCATCGCCCGGTCGAGCACGCGGGTCTGGAGCTGAGCCGCCACGAGCTTGATCGCGGCGACGTCGATGCGCGCCGCGGCCGCGCCCTGCGTGTCGATCCGCCAAGCGGCGCGCAACACGAGCAGGCGCGCCTGATCGATCTCGACCCGGCTGTGCGCGATCCAGTCCTGCACGTTCGCGAAGTCGCCCAGCGCGCGGCCGAAGGCGCGCCGTTCGAGAGCGCGCGCACTCATCAACTCGAGCGCCAGCTCGCACTGGCCGATGCTGCGCATGCAGTGGTGAACGCGTCCGGGGCCGAGCCGGGCCTGAGCCAGTGCGAAGCCGGCGCCTTCGTCGCCGAGGCGGTTCGCGACCGGCACGCGCACATCTTGGAACAGCAACTCGCAGTGACCGTCGATGGCCTGTTGCTGCATCACCGGAACGTTGCGCACGAGGGTCAGGCCCGGTGTGTCCATCGGCACCAGCAGCAGCGTGTGACGCGCATGCGCCTGCGCACCGGACGCCTCGCCGCTGCAGCCCATCACGACCGCGAGCCGGCAGTTCGGATGCGCGGCGCCGGTGATGAACCACTTGCGGCCGTTGACGACATAGGCGTCGCCCTCTTGCACGATGCGGGTCGCGATGTTGGTCGCATCGGACGACGCCACGTCCGGCTCGCTCATCGCAAAACACGAACGAATCTCGCCGGTCAGCAGCGGGTCGAGCCAGCGCTCGGTCTGCGCCTTAGACGCGAACCGGTGCAGCAGTTCGATGTTGCCGGTGTCGGGCGCACTGCAGTTGAAGACCTCGGACGACCAGGCCACACGGCCCATGATTTCGGCCAGCGGCGCGTATTCGAGATTGGTCAGGCGGGTGCCGGGCTCGTGCTCGCGCAAGCCCGGGAGAAATAGGTTCCACAGGCCGAGCGACTGCGCCTGGCGCTTCAGCGGCTCGACCACGTCGAGCGGATACGCGCCGGTGGCCGCATAGCGATGCCACTGCGCGTTCGTCGGCAGCACGAGGTCGTCGAGAAAGCGCCGCACCTGGGTTTGCAGATGTGTGACGCGGGAGGAGTGGGCGAAGTCCATCAGCGAGTGGTTGCGGCATCGGAGGCATGCGACGTCTTGAACCCGTGACACCGACAGATTGCAGAACGAACGGTCGCGAAGGAGAGTCTCGCCGCGTCGTGACTCGACGGTTTGCGCGAGATCAATTCACCAGCGCATCGGCCTCGACCTTGTCGAGTCAGGCCACGCTTGCGCTGCAGCTTGCGTCACATCAAGCGGTCGAGGCGGGCCGTGTGTCTGAATGGCTGCGAGGCCGCTCATGCATCCATCCTTCGACCCTTGACTCTCAACCTCCGTCGCGATGGAGGTGGGTATGGCGTCGCGCGCCAGCGCAGAAGCGCTTGCGGCACTCCGGGAAGGCCGGTTGGCGGCGCTGCTCGCCTCGGCTTCACGTCGATCGCCGCTGTATCGACGATTGCTTAAGGCTCGTGGCACAGCCCAGCCACGCTTGCAAGACATGCCGATCATGCGCAAAGCTGAATTGATGCGCTGCTTCGACGAGTGGTGCACCGACCCAGAAGTTCGCCTCGATGCGTTGCGCCGGTTCATCGCCGAACCGGCCAATATCGGCACGCCGTTTCTCGGTCGGTACATCGTCTGGGAAAGCTCCGGTTCCAGCGGCGAGCCGGGAGTTTTCGTTCAGGACGCCAAGGCGATGGCCGTCTACGACGCGCTCGAGGCGTTGCGCAAACCCGACCTTCGGCCGTTCCAGCGCCTCTTCGATCCCTGGATGATGGCCGAGCGTGTGGTCTTTGTCGGCGCCGTCGGTGGGCACTTCGCGAGCACCGTGTCGATCGAGCGCCTGCGCCTGTTGAATCCGGTCCTGTCGAACAGCCTTTCGAGCGTCTCCTTCCTGCAGCCCATCGAGCGCCTCGTCGCCGAGCGTCAGGCCCATGCGCCCACGGTCTTGACGACCTATCCGAGTGCGGCCGTCCTGCTGGCCGGGGAGTCGCTGGCGGGCCGCTTGAAGATCGAGCCCAAGGAAATATGGACCGGAGGCGAGACGCTCTCGCCGGCCATGCGTGCGTTCGTGCAGGATGCGTTCGGTTGCCCTGTCGTCAACAGCTACGGAACGTCGGAGTTCTTTCGCTCGCCTCCGAATGCCGACACGGCTATCTGCACCTCAAAAGCGATTGGGCCATCCTCGAGCCGGTCGACTGCCACGGCAACACCGTGCCGCCGGGGACAGCCGGCACCACGACCCTGCTCAAGAACCTGGCCAATCATCTTCAGCCGATCATTCGCTACGACATCGGCGACCGTGTCTCGCTGCAAGCCGGCCCGTGCGCTTGCGGATCGGCACTGCCGATGCTGAGCGTGCAAGGTCGCTGCGACGACACGTTGCAACTGGGATCGCGTTCGAGGCGCACGGTGCAAGTCTTGCCGCTCGCCTTGAGCACCGTGCTCGAAGTCGACGCTGGCTTGTTCGACTTCCAGGTCATTCAGCGGGGGCCGCGAAAACTGTCGCTGAGCATTGGGGCGCACGGCACAGCGGCGACCGCAGCCTTGCGACGGGCACGCGGCGTGCTCGGCGCATTCCTAAAGTTGCAGGGCGCCCCGGACATCTGTATTCGTTGCCACACGGGCCAACCGCCCCGTCGCGGGCGCTCTGGCAAGCTTTAGCGCATCGTAGGATCTTGAGCAGGCCCTGGGAGGCAGGGGGGCATCACGGCGGGCAGTGCAAGGCGATCGACGCTCTCCCGGCGGCTTCGCGTGAGCCACCCTGCCTTGACAAGTCAACGCTCGTGAACATTCTGGCCGGGCGCGGCATCCAGTGGCGGCAGGCCCTGTTTCACCGCTCCGATGGATGGCGGCGCCACTCGGCGTGTCGAGTGCTGGCGCAGCCATCTCTCCCAGGCCGTCCACCACGTGCCAGATACCGGCTCGGTCGCCGCCAGCCAATCGTCGGGCGTCAGCAGCAGGTCGCCGGCATGCCACGTGCGCAACCGATAGCTGGACTTCGCCTGCCCCGGCGGATTGACGATGCCGACGTTGTGGCCTCCGGTGGTGATCACGAATGTCTGCTCGGCATTGGTCAGAGCATGCAGTCGGAAGACCGATCGCCAGGGTGCGACGTGATCCTGTGCCGTGCCGACATTGAAGATCGGCACGCGGATATCGCTGAGGTGCACCGGCTTGCCGTCGACACGCCATTCGCCGCGGGCCAGTGCGTTGTTCAGGTACATGCCGCGCAGGTACTCGAAATGCATGCGCGCGGGCAGGCGCGTGCCGTCCGCGTTCCAAGCCATCAGGTCGCTGAGCGGCCGGCGCTGCCCGAGCAGTTGGCTTTGCAGCCGATGCGACCAAATCAGGTCGTTTGAGCGCAACATCTGAAAGGTGCCCTGCATCTGCTTCTTGTCCAGGTAGCCCCGCTGCGCCATGAGGTTCTCGAGCGAGGCAACTTGGCCTTCGTCGATGAACAAGCCGATCTCGCCAGGGGCGGTCAAGTCGGTCTGCGCGGCCAGAAGGGTGAGCGTCTTGAGCGGTGTCTCTGTCCCGTCGGTGCGGCCGAGGGCGGCGGCCACGGTCGCCAGCAACGTGCCGCCGAGGCAATAGCCGGTGGCATGCACCGTAGCGCCGGGAACGATCGTGCGGATCGCCTGCAGCGCCGCGCGCACGCCGAGGTCCGCCTAGTCGTCCATGCCGAGATCTCGGTCATCGCTCGTGGGATTCTTCCATGAGATGGCGAACACCGTGTAGCCGTGGTTGACGAGGTGCCGGACCAACGAGTTGCCGGGCGAAAGATCGAGAACGTCGTACTTCATGATCCAGGCCGGCACGATCAGCACGGGCTCGAGGTGAACCGTCGGTGTCGTGGGGGCGTACTGGATCAGCTCCATCAGTCGGTTCCGCAAGACGACGCGCCCGGGCGTGATCGCGACAGTGCGGCCGATGTCGAAGGCCTCGGCCCCGGCGGGTGGCAGGTCGGCGGCATCGCGGCTGGCGTCTTCGAGTGCGAACGTAGCCCCACGCACCAGATTCATGCCGCATTCATGCAGCGTCTGGCGTTGCACGACTGGGTTCGTCACGACGAAATTCGACGGGGCCGTCATGTCGAGCCACTGCCGCGCTGCGAAGCTCACCATCTGTTCGTGATGCGCGGTGACGCCGCGCATCTCGGTGGTCGCGCGCTGCCACCATTGCTCTTCCAGCAGAAAGGCCTGCATCAGGCCGCGGTACTGCGGCAGCTGCCACGCAGAATCGGCAAAGCGCTTGTCCTGAGGCAGCGGTTGCACCGTCGTCCCGGTCACGGCCATCTCCCGCGCGCGTCGCCATTGCTCGGCCCCTGCGCTGGCAAGCTCCAACTGCTTTGCAGGGGATCCAACGAGGTGGGTCCACCAATCCATGAATGCGCCGAGCACCGTGGCGGGAGCAATGGTTGACCCGGCAATGAGCGCCCAAGACTCCAGACGCGGCCCGGCCGGCTTCACGTCGCTCACGGGGACGACCCGGTCGCCGGAGCCGTTGAGCCAGGGGCTGGCGGCCGGCTCTCGCGAACCTGCACGCAGGTCGGTTGTCGAGACGACGCGCACCGCTGGGCCGACGTTGGAAACGACGGCAGCTTTTATCGGGGTCATCTCGAACTCCTCAAGACATGTACTTGCCGCCGTTGATCGACAGCGTGATGCCGTTGATGAAGGCCGACTCGTCGGCGACCAGAAAAACGACGCCTCGAGCAATCTCCGCAGCCGTCGCAAGACGACCTGCCGGCACGCCCTTCAAGATGCGTTCCATCACGTCGGGAGGTACTGCGCTCACCATCGCGGTATTGGTGTAGCCCGGTGCTATCGCATTGACCGTGATGTTGCGCGTGGCGCCTTCGAGCGCCAATGATTTGGTGAAGCCGATCATTCCAGCCTTCGCCGCCGCATAGTTGGTTTGCCCCGCCTGACCCGACAAGGCGTTGACCGAACTGATGTTCACGACACGGCCGAAGCGGCGCTCGCGCATTCCGTCGATGACCGCTCGGCACATGTTGAAGCAGCCGCCCAGATCCACATCGATCACCTCGCGCCATTGGGTCGCGGTCATCTTATGCAGCATCACATCGTGTGTGATCCCGGCGTTGTTGACGAGTATGTCCACCGGCCCGAGCGCCGCCTCGACTCGGGCGACGCCAGCTTGGCACGCGTCGAGGTCCGCCACGTTCCAGGCGAACACTGAAATACCCGTGCGGGTAGCAAAGGCGTCGGCTGCGGCATGCCGGTCCGCATAGTTCGCGGCGACGCGGCAGCCGGACGCCAGAAGCGCTTCGGAAATGGCGGCGCCGATGCCTGAAGTACCGCCGCTGACCAGCGCAATACGGGGCTTGACCAGGAGATCGCTCATGGCAAAGCCTCTTGACGAATGGGATACATGGCCACCACCTCGCTTCAACCGAAAACACCGACGTTAAAGACGGTTCTTAGAAACGACGTTGATCGCGATCAATCCACGGAAGGTGAGCGAGACAAACCGGAGGTCGAAGAGCCAACCGGACTCGCGTGAAGGCAGGCCTCGAAACACCGAGGGGGTTGTCAGCCACCGCACTTGCGAAGCGATCATCCGCATCGCCGAAAACAGGTGCTTTGCTAAGGGCGGTGCCGGTACAGCGCCTCGATCTGCGCGTTGAAGTGCGCGGCCAGGTTATTGCGCTTGATCTTCAGCGTGGGTGTCATCAAGGAGTTCTCCGTCGTCCAGACCCCCAGCGTCAACCAAACGGCACGCGGCTGGGCATATTGAGCGAAGCCACGTGTCAGCGACCTGATTCTCTTCAACGCGGCTTCGCGTGCGCTGCTTTGCTGCAGACTCGCAGCAGCAGATGGGTCGAATTGCAGGCTTGCGGCAAGCTGTGTCCACAGGGCTGGGTTCAACACCACGATGCAGGCGATGAAGGGCCGGTTGTCACCGAACACATAGGCCATTTCGAACAGCGGATCGGCAGTGATCGCCAGTTCCAGATTCGCCGGTGCAATCTTCTCGCCTGTCGACGTGACGATGATCTCTTTCAGGCGGCCGAGGATGCGGATGCGTCCACCTTCGATCGCCGCCTGGTCACCGGTGCGGAGCCATCCGTCGATGAAGGCGCGGCGGGTGTCGTCATCGCGTTTCCAGTAGCCGCGCATCACGTTGGGCCCCCGCACCAGCAACTCGAGGTTGTCGCCGATGCGTACCTCCACACCGTGCAGTGGTCGACCCACGGTGGCGGGGTCGTTGTCGTCCGGTGCGTTCGCTGCCACGACGGGCGAGGTCTCCGTCATGCCGTAGCCCTGCAGGATTGGCAGGCCCAGGCCCAGAAAACAGTGCGCGATGGGTTGTGACAATGGCGCCCCGCCGCTGACGGCCACGCGCAGCCGACCGCCGAATTGCGCGAGCAACGGCCGTGCGACAAGATGCTCCAGGAACAGCCACGCGAGTTCATCCAAAACCTTCGAGGCGTGCCCGTCCGCTGGCAGGCCTTGTCGACGGCAGAACCGCCGCCATCCGATGGCCTCGGCGCACTCGAGCATTCGCGACTTCAGCCGCGAGCCTCCAAGCATCGCCTGAAGCCTGCCATGAACGCGCTCGTAGATTCGCGGCACTGATATCAGGATCGTCGGGCGCACCGTCTTCAGGTCTTCCGCCAGTTGCGCCACCGAGCGCGCATAGGCGACGCAACAACCTGCGGCGATTGGCAAGTAATAGCCCGCCGTGCGCTCGAACGTGTGCGACAAGGGCAGGAACGACAAGAACAGGTCGTGCTGCAGAGGCGCCACGCGGGCCAGCGTGGCACCGACGTTCGACATCACATTCGCATGCGTGAGCATGACGCCTTTCGGCTTGCCGGTAGTGCCTGACGTATAGACCAGCGCGGCGAGTTCGTCCACGGTGGGTGGGTGTTGAGGCGTCGCGCCCGCCAAGCGGGCGTCGTCGGCAGATGAAAGCCATTGATTCAGAGTCTTGAGCGCAGGCGCGTGACCGGCACTTGTCGCCCCGATCTCCGGCTCAACGACGACAACGTGACGCAGAGCCGGCAACGAGAAACCCAGGGACGCGATGGCCTGCCACTGCGCGTCGGAGCTAGTGACAAGCAGGGCGGCGTCGCTGTCGCCCAGGATGTAGGCAATGCTTTCCGGGTTGTCGAGGGCGTGCAGTGGGACTGGTACGCATGCCAGCGCCAGAGCCGCCTGGTCGATCCATACTGCGTTGAAGCCGTTGGGCAGAAGGATGGCGATGCGCGAGCCGCGCGGCAAACCAAGGCGAGCAAGTGCGTCGGTCCAGCGCGCGACCCGCTCACCGGCCTGAGCCCAGCTGATGCTTGCCCAGGTGTCGGTTTGGGCATCGAACTGTCGATAAGCCTCGGCGAGCGGCGTCGCGGCCACTCGCCAGGCAAGGAGCTGGGGCAGGGTGAAGACGCCTGAAGGCAGCATGCGACCGGGGTCGGTGTTCATCACCGCATGGTCGTCAGCGGCCCAAAAGCCCCAGGTTGACAAGGGCCCTCAATATGCGACGGTCATGTTGTCCTTGACGTTCTGCACGCCGGCGGTGCCCCACGCCGTGTTCCTCGCCAGGTCGCGCTCTGACCAACTGTGTACCTTTCCGGTCAAGGTCACGTTCGCGCCATCGACTTCGACCGAGATCTTCTGCGCATCGGCCGTCGCGCGCCGCTTCAGCGCCGCCTCGATGTCCGACTTGACGGCGCTCAGCGACACCTTGGGCTTCTTGATCGTGATCTGGTCGCTGACACCCGCCACACCCATGAGATAGCGCACGGCGATGGTGGCCGACTGCCGTTGATACTCCCAGTCGACTTCGCCGGTCAAGGTGACCCAACCGCCCTCGACCATCACTTTCACATGATCCTTGGGCAAATACGTCGTCCATTGCAGCACGTTCTGCACAGCACTCGCAATGTCGGCATCCGTTCTCTTGCTCGATCCCGCGAGCTTGACATCCATTTCGATCGCCAAGGCCTTTACGCCAGAGACGCGTTGGGCAGCATGCTCGGCCTCGTATTTTTCGGCGTAGCTGGCGACGTGACCTGCCAGCGTCACGATTCCGTTCTTGACCTCGACGCCGATTTGGGCGGCGTTGACTGAAGGTTCCCATTTCAGCTCTGCAATGACATCCTGCTGCAGTTGTGCGTCGGTCTTCATGACTGTCTTTCCATCTTGTTTAGGGGAGGTCCAGAGTGCGCCCCGTCTGCGAGGTGTGCCTTGACGTGGATCAAGTGCTGGACAGCGGTTTCGCATGTGGTGCGCGACGCGCGCTCTTCAGTCCGGCGCTGATTTGGTCAACTACCCTATCGCGATTGCACGTCTGCGGTCCATTGTGGAGATTCGACGATCTGCACGAGGGAAGGCGGAACTCAAGTTGATATCCGGGCAGGCAAAAGGCGGGCGTACTCGTTTTTGACCACCGCGTAGCACTCGCAGCTCCGGCTCTCCAAACCTGGACGATCGAGCACCAAGATGTGGCCACGCGCGTAGCGGATCAGCCCGGCCTCCTGCAGCTTCAAGGCGCTCTCGGTCACGCCTTCGCGGCGCACGCCGAGCATGCTGGCGATCAACGACTGCGTCATTACCAATTCATCGCCCTGATGGCGGTCCAGGCTCAGCAGCAGCCAGCGGCACAATTGCTGGTCCAGAGAATGGTGCCGATTGCAGGCGGCGGTCTGCGCCATTTGAGTGATCAGTGCCTGCGTGTAGCGAAGCAAAAGATGCAGCACCGGAGCGCGGTTGAACTCTTCCTTGATGACCCGCGAAGTCAGGCGATAGCCGTGACCTTCGATCTGAACTACTGCGCGGCTCAGGGTGGACTCGCCACCCATGAAAAGAGAGACCCCGACGAGACCTTCGTTACCGACCACGGCAATCTCGGCTGAGGCGCCGCTTTCCATCACACACATCAGCGAGACGACCGCAGTGGTCGGGAAATACACGTGACTGAGTGTGCCTCCGGACTCGTAGAGAACGTCACCAAGCGGCATCGTTACGTACTCGAGTTGCTGAAGCCAGCGCGCCCACGCCTCTGCGGGCAGGGCCGCCAGCAGGCGATTCATCTTAGGGTCGTCAGGAGCGATCATCGCGAAATTCGCTCCTGTCTGGGGGTGGTCGGGCGGTTTGATCTGCACGCAGCCCCAGTCCGGCAGTACGTCACGTGGGGTTCGCAGTGGGTCTGCTTGCTCGATCATGGTGCGTCGTTGCGCGGTGCTCGTCGAGGAGCCCGGACGTTTCAAATCAGTGGGACATCAGCACCGGTATCGTTAACGCTGCCAGCAGACCGCGAGTGGTGCCGCCCAGGTTGTGCGCGGCCGAGGGGCGGTGGCTGTAGGCACCCATCACGACCAGATCGGTTTTCAGTTCCGCGGCACGCGCAAGCATAGGGCCGACGATGCCGATCTCGGTGTCCTGCACTTTGACATCCGCCGAGACGCCATGCCGCGTCAGCCACTGATGCAATGCCTCAAAACGCAGGGCCTGGGATGCGTCGCCATCCCCGCCTCCCTCGTTCCAGATCACAACGTGGACGTGCTTCGCCAGGCGAAGCAGCGGTAACGCATCCGAGAGTGCTCGCGCGGCTTCGCGACTGTCGTTCCACGCCACAAGGACATTGGTGCCGATGGTGCCGATGGTGTCAAAGCGGCTCGCATAGGGAAGGATCAATGTTGGTCGAGCGCTGTGGAGCACGACATGCTCGACGAAGTCCTGCGTTGCGCGGTGATCGGGCGCCCCAGGGTCGGCCTTGGTCAGAATCGTGAGGTCGTTGCAGTGAGCGTGATGCACAAACGACGAGGCCTTGTCAGAGTCGTCGATCACGACTTCGAACGACTTGACGCCCTCTGCACTGCACTCTTTGCGAAAGCGGTCCGAGGTCTGCTCGGCCTGGTGACGCGGGGTAACTGGCTGCACCGTGTGATCTGGAAGTGAAATCGTTGCTTGCGCAGCCAGCGGCACGCTGGACAGGCCCACGGGTGCGACCCCCTCCAGATGGCAATCAAGTGCTTTGGCAAGACGCATCGCGGCTTGGCTGCGCGCAGAGCATTGCGGGCTCTGGTCTAGGAGGACGAGAAGGCTGTGGTAAAGCACGATGCGTCCCGATGTTGGTACTGCGTGATTGTTCGGGCATTCTCTGTTGCGCGGATTGAGCTTGCGCAAGTCCGCTGTGGCTGGCCATGCCTGGCACGAATATGCGTTGACACTTTGCTCATCGGGCAAGGGCCGCGACCCGCTTGAGCGCTCGCCTTGCCTTGCCTTGCCTTGCCAGCGGTGAGTTGATAAACCTCAAGGTGCGGGAGGCAACCACACTGCAACATGACGTTCGCTACCATGTCAGAGGCGCATCATGATCAACCCGACACCTGCTTGGATGCTTCGCCGCATACCCTTTTTGGCCACGCTCTTGAGCGCGCTGTTTACCCTGCCTCTCGATGCGCAAGTGAACGCAGAGCCCGTGCCCGGTGACTACCGCATTGTCGGCGGGCAGGTCGACGCTGGCACTTATGCCGGATGGCGCCTTTTTCACACGACTTGCTACGCTTGTCATGGTGTCGACGCGTTGGGAACGGACGTGGCGCCGAACTTGATGGAGCGCGTCAAGACGCTCACGCCGCGCGCGTTCGCCACCAAGGTGCTCACGAGTTACCGCATCGTGATGCCTGCCGACAATGAGAACGCGCAGGACCGCAACGCCGCCCGCGAAGCGATGATCGAAAACGTCATGCGGCGCGAGCGCGGTGCGCGCAGCCAGATCATCATGCCCGCTTGGGACGCCGACCCGCAGGTGAACCTACACGTCCTCGATTTGTATGCGTACCTTTCGGCGCGCGCCGACGGTAAGCTGGGGCCTGGAAAGCCGAGCGAGTTGGTGCAGGCCAACCGCTAATTGTTGATTTTAAGACGACGTGCCAGCCGGTAATTCGGTTGTGCGACGTCAAGTGAGTCGGTAAGCGCTCGGGCAACACGCGAATATCCGCACGTGTAGACCGATGTGGCGTTGGAGCGGGCATGCTTTTCAATGGCCGACCCTGTCCTGACCAGCGCATCGACATCGGCCACCGCCACGAGGATGCGCACGCACCGCGCCGCCGGGGACAACCTCGCAGGTCGTCAGTTGGTCGAGATCGAGCGAGTTATCGTTGTCGATTGGACACCAAAGCAGCCCCGTGAGGTCCCGAATTCGCGCATCGCTATCCCTGCCAAGGCCGAAGATCGATGCCAATTGTTGCTGGACGCCAGCTGGAAACTACGGCTCCAGTCCGCGCTCGGCCATGGCTTCGGTAACATGCGGACAAGGTCGGTTCGCTATCCATGACGTGCTGAATTCATCAGTCGCTGCTGGATCAACCGTCGTACTTGAACGACAACGATACCCTCGCTCGGTAGGCAACGACCTTGCCACCCTCGATCTTCATGTCGAGCTTGCAAACTTCGGCGACACGCAGATCGCGCAGCGACTTGGCCGCGGTTTCGACGGCGTTTTTCGCTGCGTCCTCCCAGGAATCCGGACTCGTTCCAATGATCTCCGTGACGCGGTAAACGCCGGATTCGACTTTTTTCTTGGCCATGTCTCTTGCTCCTTCTGGTTGAGAGGCGGAGGGTCGGTTCCTCATGCCTCGGGAAAATCATCACGCCGGCGCTGATGCCCGGTGACCGCTCTGATTCACTGACAAGCTTCCGGAACCAAAATGGACTCGATTCGAGGCACGCTCACGCGCGCAAAACTGGTTCGAAATGGCATTTCACAACTTGCTCAACCGAGGATCAAGCAGCCGCTGCTCGATCTCGGAAAGGCCGAGTGCCGTGAGATCGCTATCGAGTGCGTGCTGCACACGCTTGTTGACTGCGTCACTCAGTTGGGCCTTGAGCTCGCCCAGGAACGGGCTCGACGCGAAAAGCCAAAGCACACTGAACGCGCCGTCGGCCAGACCCGCGTCCAACCGGTGCGCGATTTCGCGTGCGAAGCGCTGGTGTTCCTTGCGGCGTACGTCGATTCGAGGCTCGTATCGGTTGCCGCCGCTGCTGTGATCGGTGGCTTCGTGACCAGGTCGGTCATCGGATAACTGGCTACCCTTGAGCCGACTTTCCGGGTGCTCCATGGTCTCGAGTGGAATCAACGGATCAGCTGCGGAATCACGGCTGAGTAGACGCGCGTGCGACGCGTTGGCTAAAAGAATCCACTGACGTTTCATTGTTTGGCTCCGAAAGAGTTCACAAGGCTTGTCGTCGACTGCAACCTCGCGTGTTGCGCTTGCGGGCTTAGCCCACCCATAGTTCGTTGATCACGGTATGTACTCCGGGAGCTGACCAGGCCACGCCTTGCGCCGCGTCCCGCTCCTGCCACGAATGCACCGTGCCGCTCAACTTCACTGTCGTACCATCGACATCGACCTGAATATGCTTGGCCTCTCGCAACGCCTGGCGTGTCAGTGCCTCCTCGATTCTGTGTGACAGGTTGGCGGCCTTCGGTCTCGTGCGCAACGTGACTTCGTTGCTGATGCCCATCACGCCCATCAGCGGGCGGATCGCCTTTTCCGCGCTGTGACGCTGATAGTCCCATTCGACTTCACCCTGCAGCGTGACCCAGCCATGATCGACAGTCAGTCGAATCTTCTGACGCGGCACCAGCGTGTTCCACTGCAGCGCTTCCTCGGCGCCGCTGGCAATGTCGGTATCACTGCGTTTGTGGTCGGGCGCGAGCTTCACATCGAGTTCGAGTGCAATTGCCCTGACGCCGGCCACTCGCCTGAGGGCACGAGCCGCTGCGTGCTTCTCGGCAAAGGTTTCCAAGTGACCGCTCAGCGTAACCATGCCGTTCTTCACCGCTACGCCGATGGCAGTTGATTTGACAGCAGGGTCCCAGCCTAATTCGGCTGTCACGTCTATTTTCAGATCGGCATCTGTTTTCACGATGAAATTCCTTTCACACCGGTCAAATGGGAGTGACTTGCGAGGGACTGGCAAGTCGCTGCGCAGGCCACGATCGAATTTAGGCGTCTGCGCACCGCGGGCCTTGATGTAGATCAGGGGACGTTGACATTGATGGCGCGTCTCCTCCCGAGATTGCAAGAGGCATTTCGGCAGCGGCGTCGCGTTGTCGGGTCGCTCAAGAGACCGGTCGGTATGGCCCTCGAAGGACTGTTGAGTTGCCCAAAAGCGTCGCGGGAGCATTGATGCGCGTCAAGCCCGCGCATTGGGTCACGTTGCAAAATCATCGGCGAGTTGCTGATTGACCCACGCGTAACCAGAGTGACCGACCATGGATCTCGACACACAAACGCATTTGACGAAGCTGCGTGATTCGCTGACCTTCCGATTTCGTGAATTGCGCGCTGATGTGCGCGCTGCCGAGCAGGCTCGGCGCGAACTGACTGGCGCTTCGGCGCACGAGGTGACGGACCGCAAGGACGAGGCGATGCAGGAATCGACAACGCATCTCGACGGGATACAAGAGCAGCGCGACCGCGACGAAGTTGTCGAGGTGGAAGCGGCTTTGCAGCGCCTCGACGACGGCACCTACGGCGACTGCTCGGATTGCGGCGAACCGATCTTCCTGCAGCGCTTGCAGGTGCAACCTGCGGCGCGGCGTTGTACACCTTGCCAGACTGCCTTCGAACATGTCCGAGAGCGCTCCAGCATTCGGCGTGCTTCCCCATGAATACCGTCGCAAACATTGCCCGCGGCGTCTGCTTGGGCAGTTTTATCCTGTTGAGCGGTTGCGCAAATCTGCTGCCTCGCGGCGACAGTGAACAGCCCTCTGGTTTCGCTACGTTCGAAGCCGCCGCGCAAGCATTCGACAAGGTCGTCGCCTACAGTACGACGACTGTGCAACTGAAAACGCTCGGGTTTGACCTGCAATCGAGCTCGAACGTGACCTTGATCTCATACCCGCAGTTGACCGGTCGATTGGCGCCGGATCGTGGCGTTCCCTTCGAGGCGATCGACCCGGGCATTCGTGATTGCATCGTGGCGCGCCTGGCCTGCCAGGCCTACGAATTTCACCTCGGCCGTGAAACGACACGCCGCGAAGGCAGCTTCATGCTCGACTTTCTGAACTTTCGTCGCGAGACGCGAGTGACTGGTTGGCGGTTCGAAGGGCTGCTCGCGGTGCGGGACGGCGTTGTCCTGTTCCGCAGTCACGGTGGCGAGCCACGTACCGACCGAACGGACCGGCAGGTTAACCCGTTGGGCCCGCTGCAGGGAGCAGGCGAGGGGGCCGGCCGATTGCTGGGGCGTTGACGCATCAGTCGGAGTAAGACAGCAACCAGGCGACCCCGATCCACAACAGCGTTATCAGTCCCCCGATGGCCGCCGCGACGCCGAGCAGAAAGTACTCGATTCGGGCGGGTATTGCCACAGCATGCTCCTTGGCTCTTCGCAACATTCAGTTTAGGCATCGCCTGCAGACTTGCATTGAGCGTTGTCAAGCTGGAAGCCGATGTGCTCGCATCACGTCAACCAGGCCCATGCAGTCCAAGCGCCGCCGAGTCCCGACGCCAAGGCTGCCCCCACGCGAAGGCCGCTTGCCAACCCGCCCGATGCCAGCGCAACCACGAGGCGTGTACCGCTGTTGGCCGTGATGGCCAGCAGCACGGCCAAGGTCAGGTCGCCGCGTGGCAACCGTCCAGCCCCGAACAGCGTGGCAAGCGATGCAACCGCCGCATGCGCATCCGCGAGACCGGCCAGCGCCACACTCAGCATCAGGCCCGTCTGCCCGAACCGGCGCTGTGCGTAGCTCACCGCCAGTGCGATCATGAAGAGCGTTGACCCAATTGCGACGGCCTCGCGAATGCGGATGGCGTCGGCCTGCCCCAGAGGCGATCCCTGGTCTTTCACCGAGTCTGCAGGTGCCCAAGCCAGCAACCCCCAGCAGGCCGCCACCGTGCACCCCAACCCGACTCCTGCGATCGGTAGCAGCGCGAGCGCAGCGTTGACGGACAAAGCGCCGGCCATCACGATCATCAACACCCACGTTGCCGCAGTGGACCAGGCGGCCGCGGTGCCCAGCAACGCCGCGCCTTCGGGTTGTTTGCGCGCCTGGCGGCCCAGTGAAGCAATTGCGGCGGTGCTCGAGGCAAAGCCCGAGATGAAGCCTGCCGCGACCAGCCCGAGGCGCAGCCCCAGCCAACGTACCGCCACGTGGCCCACCGCCTGAAGTGAGAGGATCAACACCACGATCGCGGCCAACGGCCTTGGGTTGATTTCGCCGAACCATGCCAAAGGACGGTCCGGGATCAATGGCAACACGATCAATGCCGCAGAACAGAGCAGCAGCCCGTCATGCAACTCGAGCTCGGTAAGAATTTGGGTCGCAAAACGGTGCAAGCGCGTGCGGGTGTTCAGTAGCAGCGCCAGCGCCACGCCGCAAGCGCTACCGAGTACGGGGTTGGTAGCCACCAGCACGCCCAGGAGGTAGGTGACAAACAGCGCGAGTTCGGTGGTCAGCCCCGGATCGCCCGAGCTGCTCTTGAAATGCGAAATCCCCGCAAGCAAGCCAACGAATGCGCCGCCGACCACCACCAGTCCGGGCGCGGGCAGCAACTGCGCCAGCGCACCGCTGACCGCAACGAGTGCGAAGCTGCGGATCCCGGCGGCTCGACGGTCGGGCCCAGCACCCTTGCGGCGTTCGCGCTCCAGGCCGATGAGCAGCCCGATGCCCAGCGCCAGCAGGAGCGCGATCGCCTGAGAGGAGTCAAACTGCGACAAGCGCGGCATCACGCTAGGAGGGCATGCTGAGCGCAGAGTCAGTGCGCCATCGACACCGGCAGCGTCATCGCGCCGAGCACCGTACGCGACGCTCCGCCCAGCACCAGTTCGCGGGTCCGGTGGTGGCCGTAGCAACCCATCACGAGCAAGTCGGCGCCGATTGCGCTGGCAAACGACAACAAGACTTCGCCAGCATCGGTCGGCGCCGCGTGATCTCGCTGCAACGTCGACTCGATGCCGTGGAGGCGGAGGAAATGCACGATGTCGAGATCGCCTGCGTGGTGCGGCGCGGCGCTACCTGCAAACTCCATCACCTGAACGCGGCGCGCGATTCGCAACCACGGCAGGGCAGCCGTGACGGTGCGTGCGGCCTGCGGCGTCGCGTTCCAGCCAATCAGGACATCGCGATCGGGAGGGCCGTAGTTCCCTTTTAGCGGCAAGATCAATGCGGGCTTGCCGCTCGCCATGACCACCGACTCGACGAAGTTTGCCGGCACGGTGCCTGACGACGGGGCCGACAGATTGTGCTGCGCGAGCACCAGCAGATCGGCGTACGGGGCCTGCCGACAGAATGTCTTGACCGGGTCGGCTCCGCTCGACAACCAATGCACGGGACGACCACCTTCAGAATGCGTATCGTCGAACAAGGACGTCGTGCGGTCTATGTCGCCCCGGTCCATCAGCTGCAGCAGTTCTGCCGGTTCTCTTGAGAAGGACCGCTGCGTCGGTTCTTCGCCTCGGGATTCGATGAACATCGCGCACAAAGTGGCTTCGTGGCGAAGTGCGACGTTGCGCGTGAATTCGAGCTTGGCGACGCAGGTGGCTGTGGCGTCCAGCTGCAACAAGATGGAGCGCAGGGAAGTCACGGATATGTCCATCGAAGGCCAAGTTCAGTGATTGGTCAGTGCGACATCAGCACCGGGATCGTCATCGACGCCAGGAGACCACGCGTGGCCCCACCCAGCACGCGCTCGGCCCAGCGCGCATGGCCGTAGGCACCCATGACGATCAGGTCGGCGCTCAGATCGGCAGCGCGCGAGAGCATTGCGTCCGCAATGCCGATGCCTGTCGTCTCGACGCGCACATCCGCGGAGACGCCCTGCCACATCAGCCATCGGTGCAAGGCCTCGAGCCGCGGGCCCAGCGTCTTGTCCTCGATCGCGCCCGCCTCGTTCCAGCTAACGACCACGACATGCTCGGCCAGCCGCAGCAGCGGCAGCGCATCCGCCACCGCACGCGCCGATTCGCGACTGTCGTCCCATGCGACCATGACGTGGGTGCCGATGGAGTCGAAGCGGCCAGCGCAGGGAAGGATGAGCGTCGGTCGTGCGCTGTAGAGCACCACCTGCTCGACGAGATCCTGAGCCCAGCGATGGCCGGGAGCGGCCGGGTCGGCTTGGGTGAGCACGGTCAGGTCACTGCAATGGGCATGACGCACTAGCGACGGCGCTTTGTCGGATTCATCGATCACCGCTTCGCAGGACTTGACCCCCGCCGCGCGACACTCGTCGCGAAAGTGGTCAGCGGCGCGTTCGGCTTGGTCGCGCAGCGTGTCCCATGCAAGTGCGGCGAAGTCGGCAAGTGACGAAGCTGCATCGGCCGTGACCGGCAGATCGATAAGGCCCGTCGGCGCGACCCCGACCAGGTGGCAGTCGAGAGCTTTGGCCAGCCGCATCGCGGCTTGGCTGCGCGCGGCGCACAGGGGGGCTTGGTCGAGAAGGACGAGCAGGCTGCGGTAGGTCATGGCGAGTTCCTGTGTCGTTAAAGAAGCGCGGGGTCGGACGTCGGTCGCGGGCGATAGCTGAAAGGTTCACGGCTCACGCGATCGTGCTCAACAGCACGGCCTGCAACACGAAGCGCCGCTTGTCGGAATTCAACGCTGCGCCGTCGAGCAGATCCGTCAGCTTGGCGGTCGGGTGACTCGGCGAAGCGACGCCGTCGTAGACGGGAACGCCAGCATGAACCCCCATCTGGTGTACGAGATGGGGCATCGTGCCCTGGCACTCGATGGCGTCGTATAGGCGGCCCAGCATCCGAGCGGTGCGCCGCAAGTCCGTCAACGTGCTCAGTTCGGTCAAGCTCGGGCGGATGTGCGCGATCTGCGCGCCAAGTTCCATCGCTGCACGTCTGAACAGTACCGCGTCGTCGGTGTCATCGTCTTCGCAGAGCAAACCGAGCTTGCGGCCTCGCAATGACGCTCCAACTTTACCGGCCGCAGCGGCGTGCTGAAGTGAACGGGCCTTGTCTACAACAAAAGCCGCGTTGCGCGACGCGATCGCATCGAACGGCATAGCGGCCTGATAGTCCGGGGTGGGGTGCATGTTGGTAGTTCGTGCGACACGCCTCGGTGTGTGCACACAGTAGCAAGTCTAGGCAGCCGATACTCAAGGGCCTTGATGCTCGTCAAGGGAGGCTCAATGCCTGTGCCGGACCAGCCAGGGGGCCAGATCGGTCACGGCGCGGTCAACACGCAATGCAGTCATCAGCGCCGCTGCGCATCGCGGCGGCGACGCCGTGCGACCTTGTTGCATATCAAACCAATTGCGCGCGCATCGGCCTGAGGTTCGACTGTCTGTTTACTGGAGATTTCCATGTTCAAGCATCTGCTACTTCCCACCGATGGGTCCGACGCTTCCCAAGCCGTCCTCCTCAAAGGCGTTCGTTTGGCGAAGGAATTCAACGCCAGGATCACGGGCATCAGTGTGGTGCCGGAATTTCACGTCCTGGCCTTTAACGCGGCGATGATCGAAGACACGAGGGACGTGTTCATCGCCGAGAGCCGGGTGCAGGCTCACAAGTACCTGGCGTTTTTAAACAATGCAGCGGACGAGGCCGGCGTGCCCTGCGAAACCGAGGTCGTGCTCGGCGACCACCCCTACGAAGCCATCATTCGCACTTGCACCAGCAAGGGATGCGATCTGATCATGATGGCCTCGCATGGACGGCGCGGCATGCGGGCATTGTTGGTTGGCAGTGAGACCCAAAAGGTGCTGACGCACAGCACAGTTCCGGTGCTGGTTTGCCGGTAGCCCTCTCAGCGGTGAGCCAAAGACACACACCATTCACACAACGTCACCGAGCGAAACGCGCCATTGTCACGGTGTTGTTCGCAGATTTCTAGCATTCCCTCCTGTGGAAGCGCCACACACCACCCAGGAGCCCAACATGCCGAACATCGCCAACGCAGTCGCCACGCCGAAACTGGCTTGCGCCCCGGTAGTCCGCTGCGCCGCCATCTTAAAGACCGATGCCGACAGTTCCCGGCGCATCGCCGACACGCTCATGCTGCTAAATAAAGCGCTCGCGCCGCAGCGGCGCGTGGTGCATACGGGCGATGTGGTCTACCGCAGCGGAGAGCGCTTCGGAACGCTCTACATCCTGACTTCTGGATTTTTCAAGGTCGTCAATCTGTCCGCAGACGGCCGCGAGCAGGTGGTGGGCCTCAAGTTTCGCGGCGATTGGCTGGGCTTCGACGGCATCGCCCGTCGGCAGTATTCGTGCGACGCGATCGCAATGGACACAGGCGAGGTCTGGGCCATTCCCTACGAGGCGCTGATCGCCGCGTGCGCCGAACAAGCGGCGCTGCTGACCGTGTTGCATGAGGCGATGAGTCGGGAGATCGGACACGACCGGGATTCGCTCATGTCGGTCTGCACTTTGCCCGCCGATGCGCGCGTGGCCGACTTCCTGCGCTATTGGGCCGAGTCTCTGGCTGACCGTGGCATGCGCACCGACCAGTTCACCCTGCGCATGACCCGGGCCGAAATCGGCAACTACCTCGGCATGACGCTGGAAACGGTGAGCCGGGCGCTGTCGAGACTGGCGCGTGACAAGGTCATTGCGTTCACCGAGAAGGGCAGACGCGACGTGAACATTCCGGACGTGAAAGCACTCTCGGCCTTCGTGCAGCGCTGCCTCGCACCGTCGCGCCTTCTGCAGTAACGGCAGCGAGCTTATTGCCGACAGCTACTTCGGAACGACGACGCGAGCGATGGCCCGGGCAAGGTCATCGCGGGAGCAGGGCTTGCGCAGCAACTCCCAGGTTGGTGGCGAATCCCGATCGGCGTCGAGAAGTTCGGAAGAGAAGCCCGACATCAGCAGTACTGCAAGTGCCGGAAACCGCTGGTGTGCGAGCGACGCCAGTTCGGTACCGCGCATGCCGGCCCCGAGCGCGATATCGGTGAGCAGCAAATTGAATGTTGCATCCTGCCCCAGGGCGAGAATAGCCTGCTCTGCGCTCGAAGCCAGCGTGACCTTGCACCCCAGCGTGCAAAGAAAATTGTGCACGACCGCGCGCACTTCGGATTCGTCCTCCACCAGCAGCACGTTCAGCCCGTGCGGCAGGGCCTCGTTGACGCTCGCAATGCCGAGCACCGTCGCGCCGGCGGCCCGCTGCTGCGGAATGAACAGCGTCAGCGTGGTGCCGGTTCCGGGCATGCTCTCCAGGACGATGGCGCCTCGCGACTGTTTGACGAATCCGTAGACCGTGCTCAGGCCCAGGCCCGTGCCGCGGCCGACTTCCTTGGTGGTGAAGAACGGCTCGAAGGCTCGTTCCTTCACTTCTTCGGGCATGCCGGCGCCGGTGTCAGTGATGGAGATCGCCACGAAAGCATCACCCGCCGCGCTTGGCGCATCGGGTTCGTTGCGAACCTCCAAGGGCAACTCGGCGCAGGGAGCGGCGCGAAACCGCAACGTGCCCCCGTCGGGCATGGCATCGCGTGCATTGATCGCGATGTTGAGCAACGCGGATTCAAGCTGCCCCGGATCGGCGAGCACCGGTGGACATGACGGCGCCACCTCGACATCGATGCATATGTGCTGATCCACCGTTCGACGCAGCATGTCGGCCAGAGAATTCAGCAGCGCGCCCAGGTCTACCGAATTCGGCTGCAGCACCTGCCGGCGTGAAAAAGCGAGCAGCTTGTCGGTAAGTTCGGCGCCTCGTTTGGTCGCGCGCGTCGCTGCGTCGACGAGATGCTGTCCCCACTCATCCTCGGCCAGCGCGGGCAATTCTTCGAGCACCTGCAGGTTGCCCTGGATGATCGTCAGCAAGTTGTTGAAATCGTGTGCGATGCCCCCTGTCAGCTGGCCCACGCTTTCCAACCGTTGGGCGTGGTTCAGCGCCTCTTCGGATTGGGCCCGTTGTAGGCTCGTGGCGAGCAGATTCGAGAGCGACTCCAGGAATCGACGCTCATCATCGCCAAAGCGCCGCGCCTCGTGCGAGTGCACAGTCAACACGCCAATGAGCTTGCCCCGGTCGGCCAGCGGCACCGCCAGACTGCTGGCCAACCCCGCCGCCAGATGGGACGGCGGCACCGGGAAGCGGCGCTCCGTTCGATAGTCATCGACGATCACCGGCCGACCCTCGGCCAACACGAAGCCTTGCGGAGTGTCGAGCCGGTTCGCGACCAAGCAACCCAACGCCTCGCCGACGAGGGATCCCACGCCGCTCGCCACGCGAAAGTGCCGGCGATCGGCGTCGAGCAGGAACACCATGGCCTCTTCGACCTCCAGTGCTTGCGCTGCGATCAGGGGCACCTTCTCGAGCAGCACTTGCGGACCGCGCGAATCGACCGCGAGGCGACCCAGTTGCGCCAGGTGTTCGCCGTAGCGGGCGCGTTGCAAGGCCTGTTTCACTCGGGGGTAGGCCCCGATTCCGCGGATGGCCGCCACAACCAATGGCAGTCCGTGGCTTTGCAGCGGGCTGAGCGCGATCTCGACCACCACCTCGGAGCCGTCGCGGCGCTTGGCCAAGAGTTCCATCCCGGTCCCCATCGGCCGCGGCTTCGGTTGGTGGGCGTAGGCGCCGCGGTAGCCCGCGTGGCGCGGGCGGATCGCGTCGGGCACGAGCACGTCGACATTCAGCCCTACCAACTCGGCGACGCTGTAGCCAAGCAAGCTGGCCGCCGCGGGATTCGCGAGTACGATCAAACCGCGTGCATCTGCCACGATCAATGCATCGGGATTCGCTGCGAACAGCGTACGAAACACACTGTCTTCGTCGATGCCTTGGGGCAAAGTGGTGGCCTGCACGGGTGTGTGATGCAGAGGCTGCGAACCCATGCCAGCTGGCCTCAGGCGATACCGGCCGGCGGCACCATGCTGTAGCCAGCGCCGCGCACGGATTTGATGATCCTCGGATCGTCGGCGTCGGCCTCTAGCTTCTTGCGTAGACGCCCCACTTGTACATCGATCGTGCGGTCGAATGGGCCAGCGCCGCGCCCGCGCGTCGTCTCGAGCAGGAAGTCGCGCGACAAGACCCGGCCGGCATGCTCCGCGAAGGCGCGCAGCAGATCGAACTCGCCGCTCGTCAACCTTACATCGATGCCTTGCGGGTTTGTCAGGTTGCGGGCCGCAGTGTCGAGCTGCCATCCCGAGAAACGCAATGTGCCGAGCGCTGCGGAGGGCGCAACCAGGCCAGGCGTGTGCCGTTCCTCCAGAGCACGAGCTGGTGGGTCATCGGGCGCAAGTCGCCGCAGCACGGCCTTGATGCGCGCGAGCAGCTCACGCAGATCGAACGGCTTTGTCACATAGTCGTCCGCACCCACTTCCAAGCCGACGATCTTGTCGACAGAATCGGCTCTCCCGGTCACGATGACAAGGCCGCAGTGCCAGTGCTCACGCAACTGGCGTGCGATCGAAAATCCGTCTTCCCCCGGAAGCCCCAAATCCAGCAGCACAAGGACCGGCGAATCGACGGGCATGAGCGCCATGAGTGAACGGCCATCATGCAGCGGCGTAACGCGATAGCCATGCCCGCGCAGATAGTGCGCGAGCAGCTGCGTGATGTCGACTTCGTCGTCGAGGACTGCGATATGCGGGACAGGGTTCACATCGGCCAAAAAAGCTGAAGGGCCAGAGTCCGCATGCAATGCTGACTAGATCGAGGGTATCAGCTTTGCAGATCATTCCATTCATACCACCAGGGCTGCCGCCCTCACGGGCTCGTCGCGCGCGATTCGTCCGTCGACGAGTTCGATCACGCGGTCGCAGCGGGCCGCCAGGCGCGGGTCGTGCGTCACCACGAGGAACGAGATGTGCAACTCGGCGTGCATGCGCCGCATCAGCGCGAAGACCTCGTCGGACGACGCCTGGTCGAGGTTTCCGGTGGGTTCGTCGGCCAGGATAAGCGGCGGCTCCAGCACCAGCGCGCGGGCGATCGCGACGCGCTGCTGCATGCCGCCGGACAGTTCGCCGGGTCGCTTGTCCATGGCGTTCGCGAGCCCCACGGCTTGCAGCACGGCGCGGGCCCGTTCGCGTTGCACGGGCGAGACGCGACCTTCCCGCATCAAGGCCGGCAGGGTCACGTTCTCGAGCGCGGTGAAGGCCGGCAGCAGATGGTGAAACTGGAATACGAAGCCAAGTGCCGCTCGCCGCTGCAAAGTGAGGCCGGCGTCGTCGAGGTGACCTGTCTCTTCACCCCGGAGGCGGTAGCTGCCGCTGGTTGCAGGTTCGAGCAAGCCCACGATGTTGAGCAAGGTGCTCTTGCCAGACCCCGAAGGACCGATCAGAGCGACGAACTCACTGCCACTGATGCTGAGCGACACGCCGTGCAGCACCTCGGCCTCGTTGGGCAGGCCGAGGTGGTAGCTCTTGCGGATGTTGCCGAGCTCGATCAAAGCAGCTTCGGTGTTCAAGTGGCCGGCCTCTTGCAATTGTCCATACACTCGTTCACATGCGAATGGCCAGTGCGGGATCGAGATTGGCCGCGCGCCGTGCTGGCGCCACGGCGGCCAGTATCCCGCACAGGGTAGCGACGCCAGCGATGCCCAGTGCCAGGCCGGCACTGAGCGTGATCGCGAACAGCGGCAGGCCGTCGGCGCCGCGCACCAGGGTCGAGAACGCCCAGATCAAAGCCACCGCCAGCAACACGCCGAGCACCGAGCCGAGTGCGCCGACGATCAAGCCCTGCAGCAGGAAAATCCGCATAACCTGCCCGCGCGTGGCGCCCATCGCGCGCAGGATGCCAATCTCCCGCTGTTTCTGCACCACCGACACCACCAGCACGCTGGCAATACCCAGCGCGACGACGACCATCACGACGCCTCGGATCAGTCCGGTGCTGATCGACTGCGCGTGCAGCGCCGCGACGAGTTGAGCATTGGTCTCCTGCCAGCTCTCCACCTTATAGGGGAAGCGCTGCGAAAAATCGGCGGCCAACGCCTGCGCGGCCCACACGTCGGTCAGCACCAGGTCCAGGCTGGTGGCGCCGCCGGGCAGGCCGACCAGGCTCTGCGCCGTGCGCAGCGGCACGATGACGGTACGGCGGTTGAGCTCGCGCACGCCCAGGTCGACGACTGCGGTTACGCGCAACGATTCGGTGACCGTGCCGGTGATGAGGCCCACACGGTCGCCCACGCGCACCCCGAGGTCGTCGGCGAGCTCGCGGCCGATGATGCCTTCGCCCGGCCCGAGCCGCGCCTCGCCGGCCACGATCTTCGAGCGCAGGTGCACGATGCGGTCGTAGCGCTCGAGTTCCACGCCCACCAGCGCGATCGACTTCGAGGCTTCGCCTCTAACCGCCAGCCCGGCACCCGACACCGTCGGCGACACCGCAGCAACCGACGGCATCGCTTCCAGCACCGGGACCATCAAACGCCAGTTGGCGACCGAGCGCGGGCGCTGCGCGCGCGGCTGGGTCTGCACCAGTGTGGTGGTACCGGCGTTCGGTTCGCGCGCTGCGGCGACCTCATCGTCGAGCGCGCTCACGGTCACGTGGGCTTGTGCGCCAAGCGTCTTCTCGATCGTGTTGCTCTGCAGGCCCGTGATCAGCGCCGAGATGTAGGCTACGACCGCCACCCCCGCCGCCACGCCGATGACGATGAGCACGGTTTGCATACGCCCTTCGCGCAGGAAGCGGATCGCGACGCGGCGTTCGAACCCGAGCCAGTGGGTCATGGGTTGCGGGCTCAGCGCCCCATCGCGTTGCTGAGCGCCGCGCCAGCATCCTCGCGCGCGGCGTTGCGCGCGCTCTTGCTCGGCGACGCCGCTTCAACACGGGGCTGGATGACGACGCGCACCCGGCTGCCCGGCTCGAGGGTGCCGCCCAGCAACACAGTGTCGCCGGCAGCCAAGCCTTCCAGCACCTCGGCGGCATCTAGCGTGCGCAGGCCCAGGCGCACCCGGCGTCCCTCTGCGCGGCCGTCACGTTCGACCAGCACCACTGCGGTGGGTGCCGATGGCGTGGCCGACATCACGGCGGACGCCCTCGCCGACGGCGTGGCGATTTCGCTGCCGCGCAACGCTGCTGCGGGCACCACCAGTGCAGCGTCGCGGCGCGCCGTTTCGACCTCGACCGACAGCGTCATGTCCTCCCGCAGGAACCCGGGCGCAGGCGGCGCCAGCGAGAACTTGACCTCGATCGCGCCGCGCTGTGCATCCACCACCGGCGCGATCGACAGAACGCGCGCTGCGAAGCGCTGCTCGGGGTACGCATCGGCCACCACCCTGGCCGCTTGGCCGACTTGCAGCTGCTCGACATAGCGCTCGTCCACCTGCGCAACCAGTTGCAGCGGGCCGGCCAGCGCCAGGCTCAGCAGGGCCCGCCCGGGCTGCACGATCTGGCCGGGCTCGACGAGCCGCGCCAGCACCTGGGCATCGGCGGGTGCCGAGAGGACCGTCTGGGTCAGGCGTGCGCGGGCGGCTGCGGTCGCGGACGCGGCGAGAGACAACTGCGCCTGGGCTTGCGCCACGTCGGTGCCCTGCTCGTCGTTGGCCGCGCTCTGCGCGCGCGCTGCGGCCTGCTGTGCCCGAGCCACGCTGGCGGCGCGCTGCGCTTCGTCGAGCCGCGCCGCACTCAGAAAACCTTGCGCCACCAGATCCTGCGTGCGTCGCAGGTCGGCCTGCGCGGCCACGAGCACCGAATCCGCCTGCGCGTTCGTGGCCTGCGCGCTGCCGCGCCCGGTGCTGCGCAGGCCAGCCAGACGCGCTGCGGCCTGTCGCTCGCCGGCCTGGGCCTGGGCCAGCGCGGCGCGCAGTTCTTCGCTCTCGAGGCGTACCAGCACATCGCCCTGCTTGACCCGGTCTCCGGCGGCGACCGCGACTTCTAGAACGCGGCCGGTCAACGTGCTGCCCAGGTCGACGCGCGACAAGGTAGCCACCCGGCCCGAGAACTGCAGCGTGCGCACCATGGGTGCGACGTGCAGGATCAACGCGGGCACGGTGGGCGCGCGCGTGGCCCACCACGCCAGCGCACCGGCGAGCAGGGCGGCGAGTGCGGCCCACGTGAGGATCGAGCGGCGTGGCATGGCCAGTAGGGCCTTGCGTTGGCGCTGCGCGGCAGGCACGTCTGCAACGCCGGTGTCGGCCGGCGTAGTCGGGGCGGGCACCGGCGAAAGCTCCCTGTGCATCAGCCGGCCTGTCCGTTGAGGCGAGGACGAGGCAGCACGTCCAAGGCGCGCAGCGCAAACGCGATCTGCACACCCAGCCACGCGGACCAGTCCCCCACGCCGGGTAGTGATAAGCGCACGCCCAACTCGGCCGTACCCGTCGGCGCCAACAGTCCGACGTGAAGGTACTCGCGCCGACTGTGCGCGGCCCAGAGCGACACGGCGAGTGCCGCGCCGGTTGCGAGCGGAAACGCCGAGTTGGCGTAGGCCGCTGCCCAGTTAAGCGGCGTCAGCAGGAGCACATTGACCGCCAGCCACATCAACGTCAGTAGCGCCCAACGCAGACCGGTCGGCGTGAGGCCGTCTGACCGGTTGCGCCCCGTTGTGAGCAAGAAGCCGATCGCCACCGCCAAGTTGAAGCTGAACAGCGTTTCATGCGCGTGCCACGATTGCCCCGACAAGGCAGCGTTCGGCAGCGAGCCCGCGAACTGCGTGAGCCACAGGCCGATTGACGCGACCGCGAAACCGCTGGCGAGCAAAAAGAAGGGCCGCAACCCGAACCGCAAAAGGGCGAAATACGCAGTTTCGACGGCCGACCGCTGCAGCGGCTGGACAGAGATCAATTGCGCCATCACGGGGTCTCGGTTAAGGGGTGTTCGCCACCTCGCGCACATGCGCTGCGCTGAGCTTTGATCCGTCAATGCTACGAGCCGAAACCCTGCAACGGACTGATGCACATCAAGCGGCCCTCGCGTCGCCGGGTCGACCAGATGTTGATCCGCATCAAACCGCGCTCGCGGCAATCGGAACACGCTTTGCCGACGAGCCCATGCAGGAGACGCACCATGACGCATGCCAGCGTGATCATCATCCTTCATGAACACCGGGCGCTCTCGGCGATGCTGCGTGCGATCCTGCTGCTGCTCGGCGAGCACCGTCGGCGCGGCACGCTGCCCGACTTCGATGCCCTGCGCGCCATGCTGTTCTATGTCGACGAATTCCCCGAGAAGCTCCACCACCCGAAAGAAAGCCGTCTGCTGTTCCCGAAGCTGCGCGGCCACAGCGCGAAAAGTGACGGCGTGCTCGACCGCCTCTACCGCGACCACGAACGCGGCGAACATGCGATCCGCGGGCTCGAACACGCATTGCTCGGCTTCGAGTTGATGGGCAGGACCGACCAGCACGAACCGCGTCGCGCGACGTTCGAGACCGCAATGACCTTGTACGTGCGCTTCTACCTCGAGCACATGCACATTGAGGAAGCGCAAGTGCTGCCGCTCGCCGAAGCGATGCTTGGTGCCGGTGACTGGGCTGAGCTCGACGATGCATTTTTGGCGAACCGCGATCCGCTTACCGGTTTCGACGCCGTCGCCGCATACCAGCCGTTGTTCAAGACGATCTTGGACGCGCTGCCCGATTCGTGCAGTCTCGGCTCGGCCCTCGAAGCGCTCGCCGGCGCCGGCCCGCCGAATTACCCGTGGCCGAGGTAGACGACCAACTTCCGCCTGCCGCGCGGCAGTGGTCAGGAGCAGGGGCGTCCACCCACGTTGCCGCCTATCGGAGCCTGAGCTTACGGGGGTCTGCCAGCGAAGGCATCCCCGACTGCGGCGAGATGAACATCAAAGGTCGACGTGGACTCCACCGGGGCGGCGGCGCGACAGGCGGGCCGGGCGAGTCAATCAGCATCGAAGGGCGAAGTGCCGTCGGCCTGGCGCCCGATTCGTCGCGCAAGACGCGATTGACTTACGGCCGTTGTTGATGCCGATCAAGCCTCACGCGTTCTGGATGTACCAGCATCGAAGCATTGCATGCAACGAGGAAAGCTCATGAAGGTTCTATTGGCAGTCGACGGAAGCCACTACACGAAGCGCATGCTGAGCTACATCGCCGCGCACGACGAGCTACTGGGCCCCGGGCACGAGTACCTGGTGTTCCAAGCGATCGCGTCGATCCCTGCGTATCCGACACGTTTCCTCGACCGCGCCGTGATCGACGGCTACTACCTAGAGCAGTCCGAGCAGGTGTTCGTTCCGGTGCGGGCGTTCGCCGACCAGCAGGGCTGGAAAGTTCGCTTTGTGTATGCCCACGGCCCGGCAGCCGAGGAGATCGCCGCGATCGCGGAGGCGGAGAAAGTGGACCTGATCGTGATGGGCACGCACGGTCATTCGTCGCTGGGCAACGTGATCCTCGGATCGGTGGCGAGCGGTGTACTGGCACGCTGCAAGCTGCCGGTGCTGCTGATTCGCTGAACGCGCGCGGTGTGCCGCTGCTGCACCGAATCGCTGATCCGCCGCCGGTAGCGCGGCCAAGCGCCAAGGTCCGGGTAGGGCGGCCGACACGATCAATTTGAGGTTGTAATGAGGGGACGCCATGGACAAGCAGACTCGGAATTCAAGTTTCAAAGCTGGCGCTGCCGCGATGTCGGCGGCGGGGATGGCTACCCTGGCCATCGCGCTATGGGCCGCATCGCCCACACCCACCAGCGCTGCCGATCAGGAGCCGCCTTACACACTCCGCGACGGTCGCGTCGATCCAGGCACCTACATGGGCTGGCGAGTGTTTCAGGCGCGCTGCGCCGAGTGTCATGGCGCGGCCGCAACCGGTCTGCAAAATGCGCCCAATCTGTTGCCGCGCGTGGCCGCCATGAGTCCGACCCAGTTCGTCGGCATCGTCCTGAATCGATACAAGCTTGTGATGCCCAAGGGCGAGATCGGCCCAGAAGGCAGCGGCATGCGCGAAGCGTGGCTGGCGCAAGTTCTGCGGCGACAGGAGGGGGAACTGACGATGCCCGAATGGGCCGGCGACGCCACGGTGAAGCCGCACGTTCTTGATCTTTACGCTTATCTGCGCGCACGCGCCGATGGCGCGTTGCCGGCTGGACCGCCGACGCCTTGACTACGCGCAGGCCGCAGCGTTTTTCGCGTGAGGCAACCGGCGCACGTGGGAACCATAAATACACCGAGGAGACGAACATGAGCTGTTACGCATTCGGCAAATCAATCGCGCTGGCTTTCGACGCCGCCGTCGACAGGGTCATCAGCGAGCTTGGAAAAGAAGGCTTCGGCGTGCTGAGCCAAATCGACGTGGCGGCCACTCTGAAGAAGAAGCTCGGTCAAGACATGCCGCCCTACAAGATTCTCGGCGCATGCAATCCGGAGTTCGCGAGTCAGGCGCTCGCTGCCGAGCCGCAGATCGGTGCCTTGCTGCCTTGCAACATGGTGGTACGGGTGGATGCCGCCGGCAGCACCCAGGTCGAGTTCATGGACCCGAACGCGGTGCTGCGGCTGGTCGACCACCCGGAGGTCGCCCGGCTTGCCGGCGAGGTGCGCCTGCGCCTGGCCAAAGTCATGGATGCGCTGCAAACCAACACACGCACTTGCATGCGCGAACACCGGAAATCACCGTCGAAACGGTGGCCGTTGACCGTTTGCCGGTCCGCTCGATGGTGATTGACCCGCCGTCTGGTACCGGTACACGCGTGGCGAAGGCAGGCGAGCGCGATGACCCGTCCGTCCGGGAGGCCGGCGACATGGCCGCCGCGCTGCAAACCGACCTCGACCAGGGGCTGACACCGCAAGAGGCCTCGCGGCGGCTGCTGCAAGACGGTCCGAACGAGCTTCGCGCAGTAGTGCGGGTTCCCGCCTGGCGGCGCGCGCTGGCACAGTTTCAAGACCCGCTCGTTGTCTTGTTGCTGGCCGCGATTGCCATCGCGCTCGTGGCCTGGGCGGTCGAAGGCCGGCCCGGCTGGCCAGTGGACGCGGTCGTCATCGCGGTCGTCGTGCTGCTGAATGCGGCGCTGGGCCATGCGCAGGAAGTCAAGGCCGAGAACGCCGTGGCGGCGCTCGCGCGCATGACCGCCGCAAGCTCGGCGGTGCTGCGCGGCGGGCAACGGGCGCGCGTGCCCAGCGCCGAACTCGTGCGTGGCGATGTGCTCTTGCTCGGCGAGGGCGATGCCGTGGGTGCGGATGCCCGGCTGGTTCAGGCTGCGTCGCTGCGCATACAGGAGGCTGCCCTGACCGGTGAGAGCGAAGTCGTGCTCAAGGACGCTGCCGCCCTGGCCGCGCCTGCCGCGCTGGGCGACCGCGCGAACATGGTCTACAAGGGCACTGCGGTGGCGCAGGGCACGGGTCGGGCGGTGATCACGGCCACGGGCATGCAGACCGAGATGGGCCGCATCGCTCACCTGCTCGACGCCACCGTGGAGCAGCCGACACCGCTGCAACAGGAGGTGACGCGCGTCGGGCGGATGTTGGGCATCGCGGTCGTCGTCATCGCCGTCGTCGTGGTGGCCACGATCCTGCTGATGTCCGATATTCGAGGCGTCGCCGATGTCGTCCCGGTGCTGCTGCTCGGCGTGTCGCTCGCGGTCGCGGCAGTGCCCGAGGGGCTACCGGCGATTCTGTCGGTGGTGCTGGCACTGGGTGTGCAGCGGATGGCCCGGCATCACGCTGTCGTGAAGAAACTGTCGTCGGTGGAAACGCTCGGTTCCGCTTCGGTCATCGCCTCCGACAAAACCGGCACCTTGACCCGTGCTGAAATGACCATCGAGCGCATCGTCACCGTCTCGGGCACCACCCGCGTGACCGGGGTCGGCTATGCACCCGAAGGCCGGGTCGAGTTCGAGGGCGCCGAGCTGGCAGCCGGCGCGCTGCGTGACGAACAGATCGTGATGCTCGGCGGCGGCAGCTTGGCCGGCGACGCGCAACTGCGGCAAGGCGAAAGCGGCGCATGGGAGATTCACGGCGACCCCACCGAAGCGGCCTTCCTGGTGGCCGAACACAAGCTGGGCACCGCTGAACGCCGCCGGCGGCGCTTTGAGCGCATCGGCGAAATCCCATTCACGACTGAGCGCAAGATGATGTCGACGATCGAGGTCGATCGTGAACGCGACGATACGGTCGTAGTGATCACCAAAGGGGCGCCGGGCGTACTGCTCGACCACTGCAACCGCGCGCGGGTCGGCATGAACGTGGTCGAACTCGACGACGCGCTGCGTGCGCGCATGCTGGCCGAAGTCGACACGCTGGCCGACGCGGCGCTGCGGACGCTGGGCGTGGCGTATCGACCGCTGAATCCGGGCGAAAGCCGGGAGGTGTCGCCAGATCGCGCCGAGTCACTGGAGCGAAACCTGGTTTTTGTCGGCCTCGTCGGCATGATCGACCCGCCGCGGGACGAGGCGGCGGTGGCGATTCGCGAAGCCCGTCGGGCCGGCATCCGGGTCATCATGATCACCGGGGATCATCCGCGCACGGCGGCGCGCATTGCTGCTGACCTGGGCATCCTCGATCCGGGTGCCGACGTGCGTACCGCCGCTCTGACCGGCGCCGATCTCGAAGCGCTCGACGACGCCGGGCTAGAGCAAGCGGTGCGCAAGACCTCGGTCTTCGCCCGTGTGGCGCCTGCGCAGAAGCTGCGCATCGTCGGCGCGCTACAGGCTGACGGCCATGTCGTCGCGATGACCGGCGACGGTGTCAACGACGCACCGGCGCTGAAGACCGCCGACATCGGTATCGCGATGGGCGTGACCGGCACCGAGGTCACGAAAGAGGCGGCCCGGATGATCCTGGCCGACGACAACTTCGCCACTATCGTCGAAGCCGTGCGTGAGGGCCGCGGCGTATACGACAACATCCGCAAGTTCCTGCGCTACCTGCTGTCGTCCAACATGGGCGAGGTG
>ENA-OFCD01000147-OFCD01000147.1-metagenomes-genome-assembly--contig:-NODE-147-length-46514-cov-38.135324_pt1 | contig 46514 bp, 40 predicted proteins | sample MGYA00153392_OFCD01 | MGnify analysis MGYA00153392 | reverse complement strand
TCGAGCCGTACCTCAACCTGAGTAATTCATTAAGTTATTTATTTTTCATTCCTAAGGAAGTTTTCATTGCTTATACTGACGGCGCACCGGGTAGCGACGGCTATCCAGATTCTCGGATTTTTAATGTTGCGAAATACACTGCCGCCCTCAACAGCGGTCAGCAATCGGGAGGAATTTACAAAATAATTGAAGACAGTTCCGACGGTGCGGGTTTGACATTCCGCTGGCAGCGTTTGGCTCAAGGCGGAGAGGCCGGTGCGGTAACTGGGTCGGGATTTGCTAGTGTAGACTATTTGGATTTTGACACTCAAGGCAATATTTGGGGTGTCACTGATATGTCTACTAGCACCCACAACGGTTTTGATGTCGGGAGTGTTGGTAAGGCAAGTGCGATCGACCACAAAAAGACTGGAAACGTTTCAGATTTTACTGGGGTTTTCGGGAACAATTGGCTGTTTTATATTCCGACTTCCGGCCCGAATGCCGGAACGGTAATTCCGTTTGCTCAAGAGCCGAATCGGTGCGAAATGACTGGGCCGACTTTTGTGGGAGATACCCTGGTGATTTCGGTGCAGCATCCGGGGGAAGATTGCCCGATCGATGATGGTACTGTACTCAGTCGCCAAATTGAAATGCTGGATTTGAGCGGTGCTGTTTTCAATCAGACTCGGACTGTTGCTCGTGGTAGTTTGTGGCCGAGCAATATCTCGAATGATTCGCGCCGATCGCCGATGCCGTCGGTGATTGGGATTCGTCGCGTGCGATCGACCACAACCGGTCAGTTTGTTTAGAGTTATTAGTTATCGGACTTAGGCGCTAACTCTACTTGTAGGGTGCGCAGTGCGCACCTTACAACTGGTTTGTAGTAAGGACTAAAGTCCTCATATTTTATGAGGACTAAAGTCCTCACTACAAGCACCTCGATCTGAGATATTTAGTTGCGGAAACTGCCAGACCAGAGTTTAATTATCAGTATTTTTACTTAGGAATATGACTATTATAATGCCAAATAATGAATAATAAGACCTTAAATTTTATGTAAAAACTTTCGATCGGGGCTAAGCTAGATTTAATAGGACAAATTAGCCCTTATCAAAAAAATGCTTTATTCACTTTTGCCCAAGTCTCAACTCAAAATTCGGGTTTTAAAACAGGTAGCAGCAGCCGTTTCGGCGTCTTTAGCTCTCAGTACAATTACCACTTTAAAACCCTCGCCAGTAATGGCGGCTGGCAATATCCCCCCAGCACAAACTTCGACTCAGCTAGGTGCAAAACCTGATTCTAGCTTGCAGCTAGGGCAGTTGCGTACCACTGTTCCCGTACAGACAATGCAGCTCGATGCGGGCGGATTTATCCCGATCGCGATCGGCGGTATAGTAGTCCTTCTGGTGCTACCACTATTTTTTGGTGGATTAGTCGTAATTGGCGATCGCGAAGTTGGAATTGTCAGTAAAAAGTTTAGCTTCGGCGGCAAGTCTTTGCCCCCAGGAGATTTAATTGCCTTAAACGGAGAAGCTGGATATCAAGCTGATACTTTACCTCCCGGTTGGCACTGGGGTTATTGGCCTTTGCAGTACAACGTCCGCAAAGAATCTCTGACGATAGTTCCCCAAGGCGAAATTGGTTTAGTTATAGCAGCAGGCGGCGAGTCGAATCCGCCGCAGCGCATTCTCGGCAAAATCACAGAATGCGACAATTTTCAAGATGCTCGCAAATTCCTGAAAGAAGGTGGTGAAAAAGGCAGACAACTTGGCATCTTGACTGGTGGTAGCTATCGAATTAACACGGCATTGTTTACCGTAATTACCGCAGCAAATGCTCCCAAACACGGGATGACAGCCGAACAGTTAAAACTGTACACAATTGCTCCAGATAAAGTAGGAATTGTCACAACCTATGACGGCGTTCCGATTCAAGATGGCGAAATTGCTGGCCCGATCGTTCCGAATCACGACAACTTCCAAAACGCGCAAAAATTTATCACTGCCGGCGGGCGGCGCGGTTTGCAGGAACAGGTTTTGCTTTCCGGTTCGTGGAACTTAAATCCTTGGTTTGTCGGGGTTGACCAAGTGGCGATGACCGAAATCCCGATCGGCTATGTCGGCGCCGTGATTTCCTATGTCGGCAAAACCTCCGAAGATGTCAGTGGCGCTGCTTTCACACACGGCAACTTAGTAAATGTCGGCAATAAAGGGGTGTGGGTGACACCACTTTATCCGGGCAAACATCCGCTGAATACTCGCATTTTGAAAGTAGAATTAGTGCCGACTACCAATATTGTGTTGAATTGGTCGAGCAAAATAGAAAGACACAGTTACGATTCTCAACTTTCATCTTTAACTGTACGTTCTAGAGATGGTTTTGCCTTCGATCTAGAAGTAGCTCAAATCATTCATGTCGGCGCTTTAGATGCTCCGAAAGTCATCTCTCGCGTCGGTTCGATGCAGAATTTAGTAGACCACGTTTTGCAGCCGACAATCGGCAACTATTTCCGCAACTCCGCTCAAGCTTACTCTGTATTAGACTTTCTGTCAGCCAGAAGTGGTAGACAAGCAGAAGCAGCCGAGTATATCAAAGCAGCTTTGCGTACCTACGACGTGCAAGCAATTGATACTTTGATCGGGGATATTTTGCCACCCGCAGAGTTGATGCAAACTCAAACCGATCGCAAAATTGCCGAGGAACAATGCAAGACTTATGAGGTGCAACAAATAGCACAAACTCAGCGGCAACAATTGGTGCGGGAAACTGCTTTAGCTGAGATTCAGCAAGAGATGGTAAAATCGGAACAAGGCGTAATGATTTCCGAGTTAAAAGCGAATTCTCAGGTGAAACAAGCTCAAGGCGAAGCTGAGTCGATTCGGGTAAAAGGAACAGCTCAAGCTGAAGCTTATCGCGCGGGTGTCGTGGCTTTGGGAGGTTCCGGTTATACGGCTTTGCAGTTAATGCAAATTATCGGCGATAGTCATGTGCGAGTTGTCCCAGATGTTGCGGTTAGCGGTAACGGTAGCGGCGGCGGTTTAGTTGACGGTTTGCTGGGAATGATGATGTGGAATCAAACGAGCAAAAATGGTGAGAATGGCGGGGAATTACCTGTAATTAAGTTGGAGAAGTCGGAACCTGTGGCTAAGTTACCAGTAGCGAAGGTGAATTCGGCAAAGCCGCGGGAATCTCGCGCTAATTCGCCAGTTGCGAATTCTGAGGCTGATATTGATTCGCGGTTTGATGAATTGCCGTTTGACGATCGATCTTTGAGTTAAGCCATGCTGTTTGTATTGAGGATTGTAGGGGCGGGTTCACCAACCATCAGTGCCTAAAACAGATAATCTCATAAACCCGCCCCCGCCCAACCATCAGTGCCTAAAACAGATAATCTCATAAACCCGCCCCCGCCCAACCGTAAATCTCCATCTACTTCTTTCAAAATACAAGGGGAAGCATTAGAAATTCAAGCCGTTGTTTTAATATCATGTCCGGTCGATCGTAGGTAATATATTGGGCGGGGCGGGTTTACGAGATTTCTCGTTTTTCTTACAGATATTGGCGAACCCGCCCCTACGGGAATAACGGTCGCTCAAACGGACATATAACTGGATGCAGCGGAAAAAAAACAGCCGGCGAGACGCGGAAAAACTCTGCCAGTTTCTGGATGTGTTCCGTTGTTAGTTTGCGTTTTTCGCGGAGGATATCAGAGACAATAGACTCGGTTTTAAAAATAGGAACTAAGTCTTTTTGTCTGAGTTCAAATTCTGCTATTAAAGCCTTTAACAGTTCTACTCCGTAAATGTCAGGTATGGGTTCTAAAGTTTGCTCGTACTCGTAAACAAGCATTCCCAGTACGTAGAGGTAGTCGCGTTCGTCGGGAGTCAGTTCGCCTTTATCCAACAAAGAGTCGAGCGCTTCTTGAGTTGCCATTAACTCCTCCTCACCAGTTATGGGGCGAGGGGGAAATGCTTGGAGTAGTTCGATATAAGCGCTCGAGTTTTTCATGTGATTCTGCAATCTTAATAAATTCAAAGATTGATATTATTGCATTTTAACATCAATCTTCTTCCTGATTATTGCTTTTTTATTCGTTAAATCCGTTACATTCGTTCAATCCCGTACATTGCTCGTTACCGAACTTCCTTCTTCCTTGGCGTTGAAATCTTTGTACCGATCGCAGTACAATCAATCGATATTGCATATGAGGAATTTCCCATGTCAGAACAATTTTCCACTGAGATTAGCGATCGCATCTGCACCCACATGAACGATGACCATGCTAGTGCTGTAGTCCTCTACGCTCAAGCATTTGGTGGCAAACCAGAGGCTACCGAAGCTCAAATGCTCGCTATCGATGCTAACGGCATGGATTTAACCGCTAAAGTCAACGGCGAAACAGTGCCTGTCAGAGTTAAGTTTGATCGCACTTTAAGCGATTCCGAAGATGCTCACCACCTTCTCATTGAAATGGTGAAACAAGCTCGAAAAGCTAGTAAGTAGCCAGATGCTGCTTATTTTGTTATAATTTCAAGGTTCGTAGTACAGACTTTAGTCCGGTTTAAAAGTTTTCAATGACTAAAGTCCTGACTACAAACCTTTATTCCGGTTTAAAAGTTTTCAATGACTAAAGTCCTGACTACAAACAAAATATTAATAAAGTTTAATTTACATCTAACATATCAAATAACATGACAAAAGATTACCCAGAAACCAGAAAACTTGATGCCGCCAAAGGCAGTAAAAACAACCCCTTTGAAACACTGGTAACGCGACTAGATTTGATGATTAGGGCCCGCTATTCGCTGCTGTATATTGTCGGCGCCGAAGAAGAACCGATCGAAGCTGTAATTGCCCAAGTAGCGCTGCAAGTAACTCCCGCGCGCCGGGTGTTGTTCTGGGATATCGTGCGCGGCTGGGAGGATAACGGTTCTGGGAAAGGTTCGGTAATGGCGGCGCTCGATCGCATCGGCAAAACTGTTGTCGAAGAATATACCATATTTGTACTGCGGGATTTGCACCCAATGTTGAAATCTCCCTACACTGACAGAAATGCACCAGTAGTGCGGGAATTGCGCAACTTAACGCGGGAATTGAAGCGCAGCAAAAAAACAATAATTCTCACTTCCCACGCGCTGGAATTGCCGGAAGAATTGAGAGAAGAAATCACAGTAATTGATTTCCCTTTACCCAATGTTCAGGAAATTGACAGTTTAATTTCCCACGTTGTCGAAAACCCAGAACAGTTGCAAGTTAGCGGCTTAGCAAGAGAACAGTTAGTTAAAGCTTGTCAAGGTTTGAGCCGCGCTCGAATCGGGCGGGTTTTGGCGAAAGCTTTGGCCGCCAAACAGCAAATTAACGAGTCGGATATTGACGGAGTTTTGGAAGAAAAACAGCAAGCAATTCGTCAAACGGGAATTTTGGAGTTTTTCAACTCCCGAGAATCCCTAAAAAGTGTGGGCGGATTGGAGAATTTGAAGCAGTGGGTAAAGATGCGCCAAGATGCTTTTACTGACGAAGCGCGCCGCTACGGAATACCCAATCCTAAAGGCGTTTTGTTAGTAGGAATTCAAGGAACGGGCAAATCTTTATCGGCGAAAACTATTGCTTGCGAATGGCGTTTGCCGCTGCTGCGACTGGATACTGGGAGGTTGTTCGGCGGCGTAGTCGGAGAAAGCGAAAGTCGCGTCAGACAAATGATACAATTAGCAGAGGCGATCGCACCTTGCGTTTTGTGGATCGATGAAATAGACAAAGCCTTCGGCAACATTATCAGCGGCGGCGACGGCGATTCGGGAACTTCGCGCCGCGTATTCGGCAGTTTGATCACTTGGATGCAGGAAAAAACCAGCCCGGTGTTTATCGTCGCAACTGCAAATAACGTGCGGATTTTGCCGGCAGAGTTGCTGAGAAAGGGCAGGTTTGATGAGATTTTCTTTCTGAATTTGCCCTCAGAATCGGAACGCCAAGATATTTTTAAAGTGCATTTACAACGTTTGCGGCCGACTAGATTGCGCGAGTTTGATTTGGAGATTTTGGCGAAGTGCGCTGAGAATTTTAGCGGTGCAGAAATCGAGCAAGTTGTGATTGATGGACTGTACCGAGCTTTTGGCACTTTTGTCAACGGACAGCGCCGAGATTTGATGACGGAGGATGTTTTGAGGTCGATCGAGGATACAGTACCTTTAGCTGCGATCGCCCGATCGCAAATTGAAGATTTGAAGCGGTGGGCGGCGGAAGCAGGCGCGAGAACTGCTTCTAATGATACTCAATTAGTTGATGAATTGAAACGCTACAGCCAGCGACGGGGAGAGGATGCGATCGACAGTTAAGCTCACTTGTAGGGTGCGTCAGTTAATAGCTAATTAATTATCGGGAAAAATGCCATTCTGACGCACCCTCCTACTGATTCCCAGCAATTCTGAGGACTGAAGTCCTCACTACGAACCGCGGTCGGCGGTGATTATTCCCTAAACCGAACCTTTACAGACGGATACCACCCTAATTGAAACATTAACATCACCGTTACGTTTCGTTACGATAAGGAGACAGAGAGCAAAAAACTCTCCCCATAATATTAGAGGTAGCCATTATGAATGGTACATTTCGCGTCGGCAACCTATTTGGAATTCCCTTTTATGTCAACGCATCTTGGTTTTTAGTTCTGGGTTTAGTAACCTGGCAATACGGCGGCGCATTAGCTGGCCTGTTTCCCACATTAGGCCCCGTAGCCCCTTGGCTGCTAGGATTATTCGCAGCCCTGCTGTTATTTGCTTCCGTCTTAGCCCACGAATTAGGACACAGTTGGGTAGCCATCAAACAGGGAATTGGCGTGAAATCGATTTCCCTATTTCTGTTTGGCGGACTGGCTAATTTGGAAAGAGAATCGAAAACCCCAGCCGAAGCATTTTGGGTAGCGATTGCAGGCCCGTTGGTCAGCTTATTTTTATCCGGTTTGTTAACAGCGATCGGCATCGGTGCCGCCCTCACAGGCCCCGCAGCCGCCATTGTCCAACTTTTAGCTTCCATCAACTTAGTTTTAGCCTTATTTAACTTAATTCCCGGTTTGCCCCTCGACGGCGGCAACATCCTCAAAGCGATCGTCTGGAAAATTACCGGCAACCCTTACAAAGGCGTAATTTTTGCTAGCCGCGTCGGTCAAATAATTGGTTGGATCGCGATCGCAACAGGCATATTCGGTAATATTTGGAATTTAGTAATCGGTTGGTTCTTGCTGCAAAATGCCGGTCAATCTGCACAATATGCCACAGTCCAAAATCAACTTGCAGGGCTGACAGCCGCAGATGCTTTGACCGCCGAAAGCCCGATCGTCTCCCAAGACTTGTCCCTCAGAGAATTTGCCAACAACTACGTGATCGGTAGCACTCAAACCTGGCGTCGGTTCCTAGTTACCGATGATGCTGGACAACTGGTAGGGGCGATCAACCTTGACGACCTCAAAACCATCCCCACCTCGCGCTGGCCCGAAGTTTTAGTTCAAGAACTCCTGAAGCCGATCAAATTTTCCACCACCGTCAAACCAGAATTATCCCTCCTGGAAGTCGTCGCCCTCCTGGAAACACTCAAAGTCCAAGAACTCCCCGTCATTCGTGAAAACGGTGTCCTCGTCGGACTTGTAGAAAAAGCGGAAATTGCCCGCCTGCTACAAAAACGAGCTGAAGCTAACCCTGCTTGACACCCTCAGATACTTGACAAATAACAGTTAATCCCCTCGATTTCTTTTACCAAAAGGGCGATCGAGGGGGTTAACCGTAGCTTCACAAAAGTCAAGACAAACACTAAATTATTAGCTGCAAATCAAGGATGATAACTATAATAGTGTATTGATCATGTGAGCGAGGACGCTATGCCATCTCAGGACGTTTCCTCTAAATCCGAAACAAAAGAGTCAAAAATTCTCCCTGCTCTCACCAACAATATATTGCCCGAGCAGAAAGCACCTCAAGCAACAGCTCAATCAAAAAATTTAGAGCTGACAGTTTCAGCAGCTCAAGAAATTATTTACAAATTTTTCATACATCATATCAACAACTCCGCATCCGAAGTAGTTTTGCAGCAATTTAAAAAAATATTTATAGAACTAATTGCTCCAGTTAACCCGAAATTAATTCAAGCCATACACATAATAGTTGAGTTTGACAGTCAACTAGAATTCAACAACTTATTTAAACGCTGCTGTTACATATTATTAAATAACTGGATAACTCACAGAAAATACGAACTTGCTCGGGACTTAATTAAAATTATTAGCCAGAGATTTATTACCGAACCCAACCTGGACAATTGTCTAAAAATACTGACAGTGTGGCTAACAAACTTTGTCAGCAGCAAAGACTATGAAGACCTAAAGTTATCTGTATTAAAATACAGCGAGTATCATCAGGTAGAAGTTCACTGGACTTCTCGCTATCAGCCTTATTTGCTAGCCGCTCAATATCTAGACCCTAAAAACACCGTCGAAGAACGCCAAACCGCCAAACTATTGTCGCAGCAGCTAAAAGAGAAGTACAAGTTTGACTTAGCAATGTATACATCTCATTCTCAGTCACTCGCATTTAAACTTGAAAAACATTATAATCCGACACTTTTAGGAGATGAAGCTCTGCGTTTAATCAAAATAATTTTGGTAAATCGAGCCTCGTTGAACTATCGCAGCTTAGCCAATATTTTTATCAATCAGAGTCAAAATATTACCTACAAGCAGTTCAAGGAATATCTGATCAAATATTTGTTTTATTATCATACAAAATTTTATAATAATGATACGTATCAAAAAAAAATCAACAATATTTTAGATGATTTCCATCCAGAAAACGACGGAGAAACTTTAACAAGCGGCCTGTACCTGAGAACTTGCAATTATCTAATCAAATGTTTGACTGTGGAAAATTCTGGGAAACCGACACCCTTATTTCTAATGTGTGTCACTCAACTAAATCCTTTAACACTAGCAATTCTGATTCTCAAAATTATTTTGATTTCGCCGTATTCTCAAACTTACTTAGAACTTTGTTTTGCTCGATTAATTCAATACTATCAAGATGAGTCGGCTGGTGACTGTCAGTGGCTAATTAATTTTTTAGAAGTTTGCCAGATTGCTCTAACTATTTATGGAGAAAATGTCCAATATAATCTAGTGAATATGTCAGAAAAAACTTCCGAAGAACAGTTGTTTATTGACCTCAATAACTGCCGAGTTTTTTCTCAACACAAACAAATTAAAAAAGATAAAGATTAGTCATCAGTCATTAGATCAAATCCGGTAGCATCGAAATTAATATTATATCCATTCCGGCTGCGCCGGAATGACAAGCGAGGACACGGCAGTGCCGTTTCCCTACAATTCATCGGGCGTAGGGAAACGGCACTGCCGTGTCCTGATTTCGGGTAATATAAATTCTGATGCCACCGGAAACAATATAACCCAAAGTCATTAAGTGCGCTCTTATAGCACCCTACAGCTCAATTTCTGTAATCAAATCGAGTATTTTTTGATAATCAAAATTATATAGATGATTCAGCAGAACTTCGGCAAGAACATCATTATCACTGCGGATTTGCTCAATTGTTGTTGCAATCAAGTCGAAGTCTGCCTGACGGACTGCCTGTTTTAGACTGCTCGTCCATTCTGGGGAAAGTTTTGGCTTCGAGTCAAGCGTAAATATTGCAGCACTATTAGATATTTTTGCTGTTGCGATAGTTGAACTCTCCGATAAATCAGTTACTTCAAAATATTTATTGATGACTTCAACTGGGCCAGTGGCTGTCATAACTTGAATGTCAAATTTGAAGATTGTGCCGCTTCCCACTTTGCTCTCGGCGGTAATGTCTCCGCCCATTAATCTGATGAACTCGCGGCTGATACTTAATCCTAATCCCGTACCTTTTTGAACTTTTTTTCCCGATGAACTTTGCACGAACAATTCAAATATGCTGTCTAATTCTTCGGGTAAAATGCTAACTCCGGTATCAGCAATTTCAAAATAAATAATAACTATTTTTTGAGCTTCAAATAAATTAAAATATTCTTCAGATTTTGGATTAATTATTGTTTATTTATTTTGGCATACTGTTACTGATACTGAGCCACTTTGAGTAAACTTAATGGCATTGTCTAATAAATTAATTAGCACTTGCCACAACTTAACGTCGTCGGTTTGCACGTACTGGGGAACATCGGAGGAGCAGTCAATGATTAATTCCAATCCTTTATTTTGTGCGGGGATTTGGAACATATTTTGCACGTCGCTCAACAAGCGGTACAAGTCAAAGTTTTTGGCGTTGAGTGTCATGCGCCCTACTTCGATTTTTGATAAGTCTAAGACTTGATTGATTAGTTGGAGCAGGTGTTCTCCGCTGCGGCGAATAATTTTGATGTTTTCTTTTTCAGGCAAAGTTAAATTGGCGCTGGGTTCCATTAATTGCGCGAAGCCGAGAATGGCGTTGAGGGGGGTTCGCAATTCGTGGCTCATGTTGGCGAGAAAGATGCTTTTAGTTTTGCTGGCAGCTTCTGCGGCTTCTTTGGCTTGTTTGAGTTCTTGTTCTGCTTGTTTGCGATCGCTCGTATCAATGATGATGCCGTGCCAGACGATATCTCCATTTTCGCGCAATTCTGGTCGAGAATAACCTTGGAGCCATTTGAGTTTCCCCGATACTGTAGTAATCCGCCATTCGTGGGAAAATGGTTCGAGTTCGATCGCACTTTTGGTAATTGCCTCGAAGTGACTGGGGCGATCGTCCGGGTGCATTTGTTCGTAGAGTAGAGCAGAGTTGTTCTGGATTTCCTCCGGCTCTAATTCTTGAATTTCTCGACACAGCGGACTAATATATTCCATAGTGACCGAGCCGTCGGGATGCTGCACAAATATGTACAGTTCTCCGGGAACTGTAACAACTAATTTTTGAAACAGAGCCTCGCTTTTTTGTAAGGCTAATTGTGCTTGTTTACGATCGCCAATATCAATCCCAAACCCAAAAAGAAATTCAAAATTACCATTTTCATCTAAAACAGGCGTGCCGTACCACTCGACTAACAAAGTACGCGCGGCGTAGCTATCACCTAGGGAATCGCACTTTGTGAGAATGCGGTGTTCGTTAACCGTTTGCTGGCTAGCTGTAACGCGCTCAAAAATCGAATGCAATCCGGCTCGATCGCCCTCCGGTACAAATGTAGCTAAGTAATCTTTGCCCGTAACTTCTGCGGCAGTGTAACCTACAGCTTGCAGCATACAGCGGTTTGCCCGGATAATTTTACCATCAGAGTCGATCGCCACAAAAAAAATCGGCGAATTTTCAATAATCTTTAAGTTAAAGTCCCGCTCTTGACGGATAATTTTTTCAGCTTGCTTGCGCTCCTCAATTTCGAGTTCCAAGCGGGCATTGATGGAGCCTAGCTCGATCGTACGATCGACTACTTCAATTTCGAGAGTCCGGTTGTAGTCAGCCAATATTTGCTCTGCGTGTTTGCGAGCCGTGATATCCTTAAAAACACTGAGAACATAAAGGATATTGCCCGCACTGTCAAACACTGGCAACGCTCGCACTTGCAAAAGAATATTTTGCCCGTCTCGGCGAATTTCCATATCCTCAACAATCACCTGTTCGCCCTTCAGGGCCCGCGCAAACGGCATTTGCTCGGCAGGGTAAAGTCGATCGGTTCCTGCTATATAAGTTTGATAAGCTTCTGCTAGCTCTTCTGCGGTAGCATCGGGCATTTCTCCCTTACCCAATATTTGCTCTCCCGCCACATTCATGAAAATAACTGCGCCGCCGGGAGTTATCGCCGACACTCCCAGAGGCAAATTTTCTACTAGCTTGGCAAATTTTTCTTCACTGGTGGCCAAAGCTCGAAAAGACTTTTTCAGTTGAGCTGTCATCTCGTTGAAAGACTGCGCTAATTCGCCGACTTCATCAATCCTACTGACAGCAACAGTACGATCGAACTTTCTGGCGGCGATATCTTTAGCTGCTTCGTTGAGCTGCCATAGCGGCTGCGTTACCCACCGGGCTGTCAGCACTCCGGCAATTATCGATAGCAGCAGCGCCGCCGCACAAAGTAAAATTGTATTGTGGGTATTTCGGTTAATTTGCCCCATGAAATCGGATTCGGGAACTGCGATCGCAATCAGCCAGTTCAAACCGTAGCTATCAGAAAACGGCAGCACTGCTACAAAATATTTCTCCCCGTCTCGGTTAAATGTCAGTTGATGCTGCTGAATGTTACCAAAACCCTTGAAGTGTTCGTACAAATACTCGGCTGCGATGCGAATGACAGGAGTTTGGCTGTCTAAAACATTCAGCCGCTCCAGTTGCTGCTTTCCGGGCATCTTTCGGAAGGGTGATTCTTGACTCGAACTGGCAACTAGCAAGCCCGATCGTTCGATCGCGAAAATTTCTCCCGTTTTGCTAAACTTGATGCGATCAAGATATTGGTGAATCTCCGAGAGTGAAAAGTCTACTGCACTAACTCCCAGCAATTTACCATTTTGATCGCGAATCGGTTGGCTAGCAGCAATAAAAACAGTCGGAGTAAAACCCGGATAAATGCTCGTCCAAATCGGTTTGTTAGCTGCGACAGCTTCTTTGTACCAGGGACGGACTCGAACATCATAGGCTCCCGCTTCTGCGTTTAATTTGGCGGTGCGAGTGCCTCGGTCGTCTGTAGCGTAGTATATGTTACGAGAGTTTGTAGACTGGTTAGCTGCGACAATTTGCAAGCTCTTGTCGGTCGGGTTGCGCCAAATGCCGAGATATTCTCCTGATTTTTCAGAACCCAAGGAAATCCACTGAATACTTTTAAATGAGCGCATTTGCTGCCAGAGGAACTTCTCTCCCCGTGGCTGGGGCAGTCCTAACTTAAAGTTTAATTCGGTGCGGTCGATCGCTTCAACGTTAAGTTGATTTACCAAGTGGGTATTTTCGAGAAAATCAGTCAGTTGTTCTTCAACTCTCTTCCCCGTTTCCGCGATCAATTTCTGGGCGAGCTCTTCGACTGCTCTTTGTCCGTTGCGAAAGGAGAGATACCCGACTATCCCGACTGCTGCGACGATTTGCACCACAAAAGAAGTTACTAGAACGTCGCGCAGGGGTATTTTTGTTTGTTGTTGGGCAGTTTTGTTTGCGAATCGGGGCAACGGCATAGGCTGGTGACGAATTGCTCCCTAACACTGTAACTGTTCTGGCCCCTAATTTGACGTAAGGGCGATCGGGCTGATATCAATTCCGGCTGCGCCGGAATGACAAGCGAGGAAACGGCACTGCCGTTTCCTGATTTCTGCCGTTTCACGGCAGCGCCAGATGAATTGCGCAAGAAACGGCACTGCCGTGTCCTGATTTTGGGTAATATTAATTCCGGTGCAACCGGAATTGATCTGACACTCAACGGTCAACAATCATTTTTAAGTAAAACCAACATTAAAATTAGGCGTTGCTGATTTGGAATATGATTTGCCTCCGAAATTTAGTAGGGGCAATTCATGAATTGCCCCTACTCTAAATTTCAGGAATTGCTATAGCGAGTGAATCATACCTAAATTCAGCAACGCCCTTTAATCTCGTATACTGCTGGTTGCCGAACTTCTCTTCAACAGCTACACGGAAAATCCCCCGCTCGTCCAAACGGATATAGCGAGGGGCGAGAATAGGTATTCTCGGAAAATATAAAGTGGTGGCAGTGGCTTTTGTCGAGCCATTGCCATCTGTAGAAGCCATACTCTTTTCGGCGAACAGAAAGATTTTAGAGCCAACTCTCTGCTTACAGTCAATGCTTGAAGTCAAACCAACCAGTTCAAGCAAGAATTCAAAGCAAGTCGTAAAGACCTAGGATACTTCTTCGCGATCGATTTGGCGCAGGTGAATGTGCTTGCGTCCCAAAGAGATTTCAAATTCATCTCCCGGCTGGAGTTCCATTTGTTTGGTGTAGGCGGCTCCAATCAGTAAGTTGCCGTTAGATTGAACGCTAATGCGATAGCTGGCCGAGCGTCCGCCGCGTCCGTTACCGTTTTGCTTCCCGTCTAGCTGAATGCCTTCTGCATCAATCAGGGCATTCAGGAATTTCATCATGTTAACCCGTTCTACGCCGTTTTTGGTAACGGTGTAGTAGCCACAGGCTCTAGCTTTTTCTTCCTTGGTAAGGTTCTCTAGGTCTTTGACCTTTTTGATCAGACCTTCGCCTTCAAGGGGTTCGATATTTTTCTTTTTAGCCATTTACTGAGTCCTGAAATATTCAACTGGTGTACGGATTTTTTCTCGGTTGGTTTTTGGTTTGACCAAGAAACTTTAGCTTTATAGCTGGTCGTAAAACTATATTACACCGATCGGCTCAATTGTTAACCACTATTATCTAAATATTTTTAACAACGTGTAGTCTTTCTTGAGAAGTAGCTGCCGGGTTTGTGCGAGCAATCTCTAAACTCGGTAGCATAAGCTATCAGCTATCAGCTAGCTGAATATTTGCCCCCGATCTTAAAATCCCATGAAGTTGACCACACGCGGACACTACAGTGTCAAAGCATTACTGGATCTAAGTTTGCAACCTCGCTTTGGCCCGACATCGGTGAAATCGATCGCGAACCGACAGGAGTTACCAGCTCCGTATCTAGAAAAATTGCTGATTGAAATGCGACGAGCCGGTTTAGTCCAATCAGTTCGGGGCTCCCAAGGAGGATATCAATTGGCCCGCGAGCCCGCTCAAATCTCTTTAGGACAAATCTTAGAGGCTGTAGGCGAAACTATTGAACCTTTACCTCGACATTCTCCCAACGCTTCCCAACCCGAGGACTGGGTAACGTTCAGTTTGTGGAACCGATTGCACAAAAAACTTGCCGAAGCGCTGTACAGCATTTCCCTCGAAGACTTATACTACGATGTCCGCAGTTGGCAAGCAGCTTTAGGGGAAGAAACTAGCTTTATAATTTAACTGGTAAGTTCATTTATTCGATCGACAGCAAGCAAACATGGACGAAACACTTGTTACCTACTCTGGCGGCTGTCATTGCGGTGCTGTCCGCTTCCGAGTCTTCGTAGACAAACACCAAGCCTTTGATTGTAACTGCTCTATCTGTCAAAAGAAGGGATTTTTGCACTTAATTGTGCCGCCGGAACGTTTTACCTTGCACGGGTGGCGAAGATGTTTTGACAACCTATACGTTTAATACAGGCACTGCTAAACATACTTTCTGCCGGATTTGCGGCATTCACTCGTTCTATCGCCCCCGATCGCATCCCGATCAATTCGATGTCAACGTCCGTTGTCTTGACGACGATGCCATTTCTCAATTTCAGATCCTACTCTTTGATGGTGTTAATTGGGAAGACAACGTACACTTGCTGGGCGACGAAAGTAATCTCATCAGTTATGAGAACAACTCTGATGATTAGCAGGTTTTGAATTCCTCAAACCCTTGCCTTTATTGCTTCTTGCTTCTTGCTTCTACTATAAAATTGCCCCTTGAAAAATCAAAGTCCGCAAGGATAGCAACAGTTAAAATATGGTCTATCGGGCGATCGCTCCTGGTCGGAGACACTATCAAGTTTGACACGATATATAATGATGCCGGATGAATTTGCTGTTTTGATTTTAGCTGCGGTATTAGATTATTCGATCGGCGATCCTTGGGGTTGGCCCCATCCGGTGCAGGCGATGGGTTGGGCGATCGATCGCTATACTCGACTTGTCTTTAATATCTGGAATAATCCCTCCGACAAAATCCCTCTCCCAGGCGATCGTCCCGCAGACGAGCGGCATAAACTGCTGCTACGATGTGCTGGTACAATACTAGCGATCGGGCTGATTGTAGGCAGTTATACTGTCAGTTGGTCGATCGTCCTTGCTGCTAGTTGGGTGCATCCTCTTTTAGGTATTGCCCTACAGACCATTTTGCTGGCAAGCTGTTTTGCAGGTCGCAGTTTGAGGGCGGCTGCGGAAGATGTGCTAGCACCTTTAAATATTGGAGATTTAGTCAAGGCGCGAGAACGGTTGAGCCTTTACGTCGGCCGGGATACCGAAAACTTATCGGAGCCAGAAATTTTGCGTGCACTGTTAGAAACTGTAACAGAGAATGCAGTTGATGGTGTCACAGCCCCGCTATTTTATGCCTTAGTTGGGTTCGCTATGCCTTGTCTATTATTAAGTGTTACCGATCGGTTGATCGATCTTAACTCGATGTGGGCGAGTGCAATAGTCCCCTTGGCGATCGCTTACAAAGCAGCCAGCACATTAGATTCTACGATCGGCTACAAAGAAGCACCATACACAGATTTAGGATGGTTTAGCGCCAAACTAGAAGACGTGCTGACGTGGATTCCTTGCCGGCTAACAGTGATTACTTTAGCTGTTATATCTGGCAGACCGATTTATATTTGGCAGATTTGTCAGAGAGATGCGGTTAAAGATGCCAGTCCCAATTCCGGTTGGAGTGAGTGCGTCTACGCCGCCATTTTGGGAGTGCAACTAGGAGGGACAAATTCCTATCGCGGAGCGATCAAACACAAACCGCTGTTAGGCGAGCCAATTCACCCCATCACAGCCCAAGTAATTAGCCAAGCATTGCAATTAACTCGGTATTGCTTTCTGATTTGGTTGGGACTATCATTGCTTGCTTATACCTTATTATGTTCGATCGGCTAACTAGCGAACTCACCAGTGGACAGATACATACCTCGGACAGGATTCTGGGAGATCAAAAAAAAGTTTTGACGTAAGTTAGTAGTTCAAACCGCCATATTTGTCTCTCAAATCAATCTAAAATCAAAAATCAAAAATCAAAAATTGCCCGATCCGCCAATAGCCAACAATTAGATCCCAGCAACCAATGACTAAAATAATCAAAATTTTATCCCCGGATGAAGTGAGGCGCACTCTTACCCGCGTCGCTTCCCAGATAGTCGAAAAATCCGGTGCTCCATCCGAGTTAGTGCTGTTGGGGATTTATACTAGAGGAGTGCCTTTAGCTCAAATGTTGGCAGCTCAAATTGAAGTTCTCGAACAAGTCAAAGTATGTGTGGGCGCTTTGGATATTACGTTTTACCGAGATGACTTGGATCGAGTTGCCATGCGGACACCGGCTAAAACAGAAATTCCTTTCGATTTAACGGGCAAAACTGTGGTGTTGGTAGATGACGTTATATATAAAGGTAGAACGATTCGAGCGGCTTTGAATGCGGTAAACGATTATGGGCGACCTGAGAAAATTTGGTTAGCAGTATTAGTCGATCGCGGACACCGAGAAGTGCCGATTCAGCCGGATTTTACGGGTAAAAAGTTGCCAACTGCAAAGGAAGAACAAGTTAAGGTTTATGTTCAAGAGTACGATGGGCGCGATGGAGTGGAGTTAATTAAGGGTTGAGCGGGTTTTTGCGATCGAGCCTGAGTCACATCAAATCCGGTGGCATCGGAATTAATCTTATCGGAAATCAGGACACGGCAGTGCCGTTTCCCTACAATTAATCACGGCGTAGCGACACGGCAGAAATTAGGACACGGCAGTGCCGTTTCCCTACGATTAATCACGGCGTAGCGACACGGCAGAAATTAGGACACGGCAGTGCCGTGTCCCTACAATTAACTCGGCGTAGGGAAACGGCAGAAATTAGGACACGGCACTGCCGTGTCCTCGCTTGTCATTCCGGCGCAGCCGGAATTGATATCAAATCCCATGCCACCGGATTTGATATTACCCACAGTCAGGACACGGCAGTGCCGTTTCCCTACAATTAATCGGGCGATGGTTACATATCTCCCTAGCGCTCATGATTATTTTGGGGTATCGAAACGGCACGGTGCGGTGTCCTCCGTTGCTAATAGCGAACTATTACTTCAAATAAAGAGATGTTTGATATAAGACTTGTTCTTGATGGGTTAACAAAGTGCAGTCAGAAAGCGGGTAAGCCACACAAGTAACAGCGTAGCCAGCCTGCAATTCTGGCGGTTTCAAAAACTTTTGTTCGCTTTGGTCGATTTTGCCGCTAAGCAGTTTGGCAACGCAAGCAGAGCACTCTCCTTGCTTGCATCCATTCGGCAAGCGGATGCCGGCTGCTTCTGCCATATCTAGGATATACTGATCGTCGGGTACGGCGATCGTGCGATCGAGCGATCGTTCCTGATTCACCAACCGAACTTGATAAACAGCCATTTTTTCCTCTTATATTTGGATTGCTTGTATTTAATAGACCTCTTGCAAAATAATTTTGTGCTATTATCGAAAGTTTAGCCAATTTTATAATCTAGCAGGCTGGGCAAGTTTAAGGAGATGCCAATCAACCCAATAATTCAAAGTTTGACCTAAACTTGAGCAAATCTTTAAGGATAACACATATTTTTTTTGCAAGAGGTCTAATGAATAGATCCCCGACTTCTTCAAGAAGTCGGGGATATGGGTATTTTGTTTTTGAGGTGAGCTGACTAATCTAGACAAGTGCCTCTTGATAATCGAGATTTTCATCTAGATAAATAGCCCGAATATCCTCCGGCAAATTTGACTCTAAAGTTTGATATCCTTTTTGCAGCAAAGCCTTTACCTGAGCCGGCGAAATAGCTTCACCTTCTGCTTGCAAATAAGCTGCAATTCGAGTTTCGCTCCAGCGGAAAGTTTGAGCCATCAACACCACTAAACGGGGTAAAGGTGCTAATAATTCTAAAGCTTGTTTAACGTAACACCACAGAGGAGGCGGAGCCGATTGTAAAGAGTAGTGAATCGTTTCAACAGGAGGCAATTCCGCTTGATTGATGCAGATAGCGGTGACATTAATCAGCCAGTTTTGGAGGCTGAGATTGCCGCCATCAGACTCTTGGACTTCGCGACGCAAATCCAGGCCTCGGAGTTCGTGATAGATGTGCAACCAAGTGTGGGCGAACAGGTAATCGCCTTGTACGGGCGATCGTACAGAATGACGAATCAGCGAGTAAACTATTTGAGAGTAGCGGCAAAAAATCGCCGTAAAGTATCTACCCTGATCGGGATAATTTTGAAACAGGGTTAATAATTCCTGATCGCTATGATGGAACAGAGATGTCACCACAGGATGGTTGAGTTCGGAAAAAACAGGTGCTTGCACAATTGTTTTGGTAATATATGCTAGTGCAGCCCGATTCTACTACACGATATACGTTTGATGCAAATTCTTTGAAATTATGTTGATATTTAAATCAATTAGTTATATAACAATGTTTATATTCCCTCAAGAAATCCCACAAGCATGAGCAACTTGAAACAAGTTAGCATCTATACTCGGGGTATAACTACGGCAATCGGTGCTGGCGGATATGGGGCAGTGTTACTGTATGAAAATCATCGCAAGGAACTATCGGGCGGATTTCAGTTAACTACAAACAATCGTATGGATATTCTTGCTGCAATTGAAGGCCTGAAAGCACTCAAAACAAGATGTAAAGTGACGCTATATAATAACAATGGCTACCTTGTAGATGCTATTGCCAACAATTGGGCGCTGCGCTGGCAAGCTAATAACTGGAAAAATAGCTAACAGAAACCTACTGCTAACCTAGATTTATGGAAGCCACTACTCCAATTCTGTTCGCAACACGACGTTGAGTTTATTAGAATTAAGCAATGTGCGGGCAACAAAGAGTATCAACGCTGCAATTATATTTCCCGACAAGCAGCCAATCAACAAAACTTACCAGCAGATCAAGGCTATCAACGGTGAACCCCGTTAGGAAAACCATAACCTCCACCCCCCGGAGTTTCAATTACAAAAACATCCCCAGCCTGCATTTCCACAGTCGCCGTACTCCCCAACTCCTCAACTTTTCCATCCAATCTTTCAACATAATTTCGCCCAACTTTCCCCGCTTCTCCACCATACAAACCGCAAGGAGAAATCACCCGCCTTCCCGATAAAATTCCCGCCGTCATCGCCTCCAAAAAGCGAATCCTCCGCACAACTCCATTCCCCCCGCGATGACATCCATTACCGCCGCTATTCGCCCGAATTGCAAAACTTTCTAACAGCACCGGAAAGCGCCATTCCAACACTTCAGGATCGGTTAAACGCGAATTAGTCATGTGAGTTTGCACCGCATCCGTACCATCAAAATTTGTACCCGCACCCGAACCGCCGCAAATAGTTTCGTAGTATTGATAGCGGTGATTTCCAAAGGTGAAATTATTCATAGTTCCCTGAGAAGCCGCCATCACTCCCAACGCACAATACAAAGCATCGGTAATATTTTGCGAAGTTTCCACATTTCCTGCAACTACTGCCGCCGGATACCTAGGATTCAGCATACAGCCTTCAGGATTGATGATTTCGAGAGGTTTCAAACAGCCTGCATTCAGAGGAATATCGTCATCTACTAATGTTCGGAAAACATACAAAACAGCAGCTTTACAAACTGCTGCGGGAGCATTAAAATTGTTGGCTTGTTGAAGAGAAGTACCAGTAAAATCTATTTTTGCACTACGCGTAGATTTGTCAATAGTAATCACTACTTTAATCTGTCCGCCACTATCCATCGGATAAGTAAATTCGCCATTTTGCAAAACATCAATTACTCTGCGTACCGACTCCTCTGCATTGTCTTGTACGAAGCCCATATAAGCTTGTACTATTTCCAAGCTGTAATGTTCAACCATCTTGAGAAGTTCTTGCACACCGCGTTTATTAGCAGCAATTTGTGCTTGCAAATCGGCTATGTTTTGTGCGGGATTTCGGACAGGATGTTCACCCGTATTAAGAATTTCTAGTAATTCGGGTTCTTGGAATTTTCCCTCGCTTACTAACTGAAAATTATCCAGCAATACGCCTTCCTGAGTTACGATTGTACTGTTGGGAGGCATGGAACCGGGAGTGATGCCGCCAATATCGGCATGATGTCCCCGCGAGGCTACATAGAATAGAACCCGAGAATTAGTATTATCAAATACTGGGGTAATAACGGTGATATCTGGTAAGTGCGTGCCGCCGTTGTAGGGATTATTCGACACATAAATATCCCCGGATTTAAAAGTAGCGGCTTTGGCGGAAATTAAAGCTGAAATACTTTCGCTCATGGAGCCGAGATGCACGGGAATATGCGGCGCATTGGCTACTAATTGCCCGTTTTGGTCGAAGATTGCGCAGGAAAAGTCGAGGCGTTCTTTGATATTCACAGAAGAACTTGTGTTTTGTAAAGTGATACCCATTTGTTCCGCGATCGCGCGAAACAAGTTATTAAATATTTCCAGCAAAACCGGATCTACTTGAATCGTGGATAAACGGGGATTATCTGCGTCGATCGGCGTGGATCTGCGGTTCAAAATGAGATGATTATTTTCGGTTATTTCCGCTTCCCATCCAGGCTCAATAACATTCGTTCCCGTGGCTTCTACAATCAAGGCTGGGCCAGCAATACAGTCGTGCGATCGCAAATTATCCCTTTTGTACACAGGCGTTTCCCGCCACACACCAGCAACATACATTTGTACTATTGAAGTAGATTGCACAGGCAAGATGCCTGTGCCACAATTGGGGGAAGTTATTGATTCATTTGGTACATCTATTGTTGAAATAGATGGCACAGGCAAGATGCCTGTGCCACAATTGGGGGAAATTGTGGATATTTCCGGCACATCCATTGTTTCTACAACTTCCACCGAAACTGCTTCCACAATTAGCATTTTTTCTGGCATAATAAAACTGTAACGCTGTCGATGTACTGCTTCAAATTCAGCCTGTATCACCTCAATATTTCTATCGAAATTTCCCGCCAAAACTGAATCGCTTCCCTGATATTTTAAGTACAGCTTCCTAATAACTAAAATCTCTTCCTCTTCGTCAGTGTTCTCTGCACCTCTGCGGTTCAATTCACTCTTTGCCTCAGCCTCCAATTGTGCTAAAATATGATGCAAATCAGTAATTAATTCGAGACTTAATTGTTGCTCGATCGCACTTTCGCGCATTACCCGCACATCAGCCAAACCCATGCCGTAAGCGGATAACACCCCGGCATAAGGGTGAATAAACACCCGTTTCATGCCCAAAGCATCGGCGATCGCACAAGCGTGTTGTCCCCCCGCACCACCAAAGCAGCACAATGTATATTCCGAAACGTCGTAACCGCGCTGAAGCGAGATTTTTTTGACAGCATTAGCCATCTTTTCCACGGCGATCGCCAAAAACCCCTCCGCAACCTGTTCCGGTGTCCTCTCGCCCCCAATTTCCCTCGTTAATTGCAGAAATTTTTGCTTTACTACATCAAGGGCGATCGGCAAATCTCCATCCAATCCAAAAACTTTTGGGAAAAAATTAGGTTGAATTTTGCCCAACATCACATTGCAATCAGTCACCGTCAAAGGCCCACTATTCCGATAGCAAGCAGGCCCAGGATTTGCCCCCGCAGATTCTGGCCCGACGCGATAGCGTGCCCCATCAAAAAATACAATTGAACCGCCACCGGCTGCTACAGTGTGAATTGCCATCACGGGCGATCGCAATCTGATACCAGCAATTTCTGTCTCGAATTCGCGTTCGTATTCGCCGTTAAAATGGGCAACATCTGTCGAAGTTCCGCCCATATCAAAGGTGATAATCTTGTCAAAACCTGCAATTTTACTGGTTTTAACTGCGCCGACAATTCCCCCAGCCGGGCCGGATAAAATACTGTTTTTTCCTTGAAACTGTGCCGCGTCTACTAAGCCACCATTCGACTGCATGAACATTAATTTGGGGAATGGGGAATTGGGCATCGGGCATCGGGCATCGGGCATAGGTAATTCCTCGTTCCCAGGCAGAGCCGGGGAACGCATATCCAGAGGCTCTGCCTCGATCAATTCATTGGTTATTTGTTCGACGTATCGGCGTAAGATAGGAGATAAATAAGCATCGACAACTGTAGTATCTCCCCGATAAATTAGTTTCATCAGCGGACTGACTTCGTGAGATACTGATATTTGGGTAAAGCCAATTTCCTTTGCTATTTCCGCAACTTGTTGTTCGTGTTGCGAGTAGCGGTAGCCGTGCATAAAGACGATCGCACAACTGCGAATTCCATCATCGTAGGCTTGTTGTAAAAATGGGATGAATTTGGGATCGACAGCAAGTAACTCTTCGCCTTGAGCGCTGTAGCGTTCGGCAACTTCAATTACTCGATCGTACAGCATCTCGGGCAAAACAATGTGACGGGCGAAGATATTTGGGCGGTTTTGGTAGCCAATTCTCAGCGCGTCGCCGAAACCCTTAGTAATTAACAAAATTGTGCGATCGCCTTTTCGTTCCAGCAAAGCATTTGTCGCTACCGTTGTCCCCATTTTAATCGCTTCAATTTGGCCTGTGGGTATCGCTGCATCGGCCCGAATGCCGAGAATGTCACGAATTCCTTGAACTGCTGCATCTGTGTAGCGATCGGGATTTTCCGACAGCAGCTTGTGAATCACTAATTTACCATCGGGGCATTTAGCAACAATATCCGTAAAAGTGCCACCTCTATCGATCCAAAATTGCCAGCGAGTGCGATCGGGAAAATCAGCATTCATATCTTTTTCCTAACTTTTGTTATCTGAATTAATTAGAAGTATTCAACAAAATCATCTGAAAGTCAATTCATAAAACTCATAACTTCAGACTCATAAAAATCATATCTGTTTTCTTTCTCACCTTCTCTTTTCTTCCTTCGCGTTCTTCGCGCCTTCGCGGTTCGTTCAAATAAACTGCTATATATATCGAATAGCCTCAACCAGCCCCTGACAAACACCCGCCAGAAAATCCAAATCCAAAGTCTCAATCTTATCGCTTGCTTGATGATAGTGAGGATTTCGCATATTAGCCGTATCCGTCACCATGATAGCCGGATAACCATTATCCCAAAAAGGAGCGTGATCGCTGCGGCGAGTATCGGGCACAACTAAACCTCGATTCGGCACCGGCAGCCACTCGCAGGGCTGACCGGATTTGCGAATACTTCGGCTTAAGTTAATCAAATCGGGAATAGTCCGCAAATTTCCAATTAAAGCAATAAAATTGCCACAATTTGGATAAAAATATTTCAAGCCAGCGGGATAGCTTTGAGAGTTAGAATTCTTGTTGCAATAACCCAACATTTCCAAAGAAATCATCAATCGAATCTGCTGTTTTTGTTCTTTTAACTTAGCTGAATAATGCTTACTGCCCAAACAGCCATATTCTTCCATATCGAAAGCGATTAATTGCACTGGATATTTCAGAGGACGAGAGGCAAACTCTGCCGCCAATTCCAGCAAAACAGCCACTCCTGTAGCATTATCATCGGCCCCTGGAGTACCGGGTACTGTATCGTAATGAGCACCAATGACGATCGGCTTTTCTTGCTTCCCCCCCTTACCAAGGTGGGGACTGAGGGGGGGTAAATCCAAAATTAAATTGTGATGAATTCGCCCGCGCACCGCAAAATCGTCAATTTCTACAGTTCCCCACTGTGCTAATTGTTCGCGAATGTATTGCTGCACATAGAAATGTCCTGCTGAGGCGAGGTATGGATTGCGATCGCGTACAATTTGAATGAGATGGCTGTGCAAGCGTTCCTTGAGATCCATGCAGTCTGCTACACAATGAGTACGATCGAATTATATTCTGTTTAATCTCGAAAATTATAGGAAGACAAGCAAAATGCCCTACAGCGATTTTAGTTTAGAAAAAGTTAAGCGCACCTTTGAACTAGAAACTTCAGAAATAGTCGATCTATTCGGAGATATACCCGAATTAGAATGCAGCGATTTATTGACAGAAACTCTTCGCTATAATGTACCTTTAGCCCTTGCCAGTAACAGCGAAAAAGCGCGTTCTGAAATGATCATATCCCCAATTTTAATTGACCTCAGAAGACAGTTAAAGGAAAAAATTAACTTATTTTCTGGAATAGAGTTTGACGTGGATAGCGAAAGGGGATTAAATGGGATTTGCGACTTTATTATCAGCAATTCATCAGAAATACTATTTGTCAGCGCTCCCATAATTACCTTAGTGGAAGCAAAAAAAGAAAATATTACTGCTGGCTTGGGACAATGCGTAGCCGAAATGTTAGCAGCCAGGATATTTAACGAACGTGCAGGTAATGAAGTTTCAACAGTTTACGGGGTAGTGACTACTGGGAGTATTTGGAAATTTATGAAATTAGATGGAAGTATAATTAGTATCGATCTGACTGAATATTATCTCAAAGATGTGAATAAAATTCTGGGAATTTTAGCAATGGGGCTGGTTTCGCAGTGAATTGACGCTTGAGGGCGATCGGTAGTAAAATTAAGTCATACTTAAACAAACACAAGTATACATATATAAAATCATGCTCAAAGAAGTTAGAATACAGAATTACAAATCGATTCAAAAGCTGAAACTGGAGTTAGGACGAGTAACTGTATTGATTGGTGAAAACGGCTGCGGTAAAAGCAATATTTTAGAGGCGATCGCCCTAGCTTCTGCTGCGGCTGATGATAAACTGGATAACGAGTTTTTAGCATCTAGGGGCATCAGAGTTACCGAACCTCAATTAATGCGATCGGCTTTTGAGAGCGAAAATTTGGAGAAAGAGATTAAAATTGATATTAAAGGAAATGATGAAGAAATATTTAGTTTTATTTTACAGAATCATAACTCTCTATATTCTCAGTGGATGGATATAAACTCCCAAAAATATATTACAGCATCTTTAGTAGAAAATCTCACGATTTTAAATGAAAATTATACAAAAAAATATTTAGAGAATGAACTTCAGCTTCAGCAAATAGATGAATTCAAAAAACTATTATCACCTGATAAATTGAAAACTGTATTAAAAGACTTACATAGTTTGTTGCTATCTCAAGAGGAGGAAATATTAAAATTAGAACAGGAAAAATTAAAACTCCAAATCCAGAAAAAAATCTTTTCTTTAAGATTTTATTTGCTAAAATTTACAATTTATTCTCCTGAAAACCAAGCCTTACGAACTTTTGAAAAAGAAGGGCAAATTCAACCATTAGGAATTAATGGAGAAGGCTTGTTTAAGCTATTAAAATTTTTGAATTTAGACCACCAGGAGCAGCTTAATGAAATCAAGAAAAAACTGCAATTGATAGATTGGTTTCAAGATTTTGAAGCTCCTCCAAATTTATCAACTATTCAAAACTCTCTCCAAATTAAAGATAGATACTTAGTTCCAGATTTAGCTTATTTTGACCAAAGAAGTTCTAATGAAGGCTTTTTATTCTTGCTTTTTTACTTTGCTTTATTTATTAGCGATATCACACCTAAATTTTTTGCAATAGATAACATAGATGCTTCTCTCAACCCCAGATTATGCCGCCGATTAATCGAAGAATTAGTCGAACTAGCAAAAAAGAATGATAAACAAGTTATCTTGACAACTCACAACCCAGCAGTTTTAGATGGTTTGGATTTAGATGATGACGAACAGCGGCTGCTTGTGATTTCCCGCAACCAATTAGGTTATACTAAAGCTAGACGTATTCTCAACCCCGAACCTTTGGATGGACAAGAACCTGTAGATTTATCAGAAGCATTTTTGAGAGGCTATATCGGCGGACTTCCTAAGAATTTTTAATATGATTAGTTTTGGATTGATTACAGAGGGACTTACTGACCAAATTGTAATTGAGAATATTTTAGCTGGATTTTTTAATAGTCCAAATATAGAGGTAACACCTCTTCAGCCAAAAAGAAATAAAGACAATCAGAATAAGTCCCAATCCGGCGGTTGGACTCTAGTGTTTGATTATTGTCATTCTAAAAAGTTTCAAGAATCATTTCGATTTCTTGACTATATCATTATTCAAATAGATACTGATGTTTCAGAAGATTATAATATCGCTCATCAACATGAAGATGGTGAGTTTACTCCTCAGCAGTTGATTGAAAAAGTTATTGAGAAATTTAGAGATGCGATTGGTGAGGATTTTTACAACACAAATCAACAGAAAATCCTGTTTGCAATCTCTGTACATTCTCTTGAGTGTTGGTTGCTGCCCCTGTATTATACAGACAAGAAGAAACAAGCTAAAGTTAAGAACTGCCTCGATACTTTAAACCTGCAACTTGCGAAAAAACACAAGTTTACGATCGACCCTAATGCTAAAAATCCCGAATATTATCGAGAATTTTCAAAACAATATAGCAAGCATAAAGTTTTGATGAAACATTACAAAGATAATCCTAGCTTAAAAAACTTTATAGAAGAGATTCAAAGCAGAGACATTAAGAATGTTGAAGAGGAGTGGTAATTAAGTTTTCGATTCTCTGAAATACAGGACACGGCAGTGCCGTTTCCCTACCTGATATCTGTAATTCTGTCAAATGAAAATCACTGTGAATTTCTCAAAGCGCTAAACTTCTGATTCCAATTCGCTGACACGCAACTGCACTGGCAACTCTACAGCATTTAACTCAGATGACTCTAACAATCCTGTTGTTTCATCTTCTGCACTTGCTTCTCTGTGCCGCAATTTTCGCAATTTCTCAGCCAAAGTATCCCGCTGATTGATCAAATAAATACTCACCAAAGTCAATCCAACTCCCATTGATTGCAGCGGATTCAGCACTTCGCCCAAAAACAAATTGCCGAATAGTAAGGCAAAAACTGGGGTAAGAAATGTTAAAGAACTTAAACTGGTGAGACTGCCGCTGGAAGCAAAGTAAAAGAACAAACCGTAGGCGATCGCACTTCCGAACACTGTAGAATAACCTAACGCCATCCATCCCGAAAAATCGATATTGACAAACTGCTCAGACTCAGTTGCAGCCGACATTGCCAACAGTGGCAAACCGCCCAAAATCATATGCCAACCTGTCGCTACCACCGGGTCAACATAACGGCAAACCCAGCGCACCAAAACCGTACCCACAGCCATTGACAATGCTGCCAACAACATCAACCATTCTCCACCCTCAAACAACTTTCCGATATCAGCAGAAACCTGCGCGTTTTCAGGATGAAACAGCCCCAAAATAAAGCCATCCGGCAACCCAATTAAACTAATCCCAACAACGCCAATAACTAATCCCAACCAGCCCCAAAAACCGATTTTCTCTTGAAACAGCCACAGACACAAAATCGCCACAGCTAGCGGCTGAGAGTCAATCATCACCGAACCCAAACCCGCCCCGGTTCTGGCCAAACCTTCTGCTAAAAAGCCTTGAAACAAAGTGCCGTCAACTAGCGCAAACAGCGAAATCCACAGCCAAGCTTTCCAACCCTGCGGCTGCGCTTTTCCCATGAATGCGGCGGCGAGGAGCACCAATGCACCCGCAGGTATCAAGCGCACGACAGCCACAAACAGCGGAGTCGTGTGGGGCATGACTCCTTTCATGGCTACCATCGCGGTGCCCCACAGGAAAAATGGCGCAATTAGCAACAGCGGTGCGAAGGGCAGTTTGGAATCGGTAAGTTTTAGCTGCATGGTAGGGCTCCAGATGATTTATGAGAGTGACTCACAGGGATGATGTAGAATTGTTAAGCAATTTTTCCAATTATATATCGGTGCGGGGTTAAGTGCGATGCACGGGCAAGATGCCCGTGCCACAATTCAGCAGTTTCTTGTGGAACAGGCCGGAGAGCCTGTTGCTGAGTTTCCACAATCCAGGGGTTTCTTGTGGAACAGGCCGGAGAGCCTGTTGCGAACACAAGCACAACATCTCCCCGATGAATAAGGCACACTATAACTTAGCTACAAAATTTCACATTGCCTGTAAACTGCCCATGATTTGGCCATTTAAGCCCCGCTACCGCAAACAAATTGCTCGCATCGAAGTCACTGGCGCCATTGCCGGAGATACCCGCAAACGAGTTCTAGAAGCCCTCAAAACCGTTGAAGAACGCAAATTTCCCGCTTTACTGCTACGCATAGATAGCCCCGGTGGCACTGTTGGCGATTCCCAGGAAATCTACAGCGCCCTGAAGCGTTTGGGCGAAAAAGTCAAAATTGTTGCCAGTTTTGGCAATATTTCGGCTTCTGGGGGAGTTTACATCGGCATGGGAGCCGAATATATTGTTGCCAATCCGGGTACAATTACCGGCAGCATTGGCGTGATTATTCGAGGTAATAATCTAGAACGGCTATTGGAAAAGGTAGGCGTTTCTTTTAAGGTGATTAAATCTGGCCCATACAAAGATATCTTGGCATTCGATCGCGAATTAACTCCACCAGAACAGCAAATTCTGCAAGATTTAATCGATACCAGCTACCAGCAGTTCGTAGAAACCGTCGCCGAAGCCCGGAAACTGACTGTTGAGAATGTCAAAAGTTTTGCCGATGGTCGTGTTTTTACCGGCCAGCAAGCCTTAGAGTTAGGTTTGGTCGATCGACTCGGCACAGAAGAGGACGCTCGCCGATGGACAGCCGAACTCGTAGGACTTGACCCGGACAAAACCGAGTCCTGCACTCTGGAAAAATCAAAACCTTTCCTAAATCGCGTCTTGGGGAGTAGTCTGGATATATCGGGGATTTCGGCTTATAAGAATTTGCTGGAATTCGAGGTGTCTACTAGCGGTTTGCCGCTGTGGATGTATCGCCCGTGATTGCATAAATTAGTCATTGGTTGTTGGTTATTAGTTATTGGTTATTAGTTATTGGTTATTGGTTATTGGTTATTGATTATTGATTATTGATAAACCAAAAAATAACAAGTAACAAATAATAAGTAACAAATAATAAGTAACAAATAATAAGTAACAAATAACCAATAACTACTGATAACTAATAACAAAAACATGGAGAATATTTGCGTGGAATGGCAAGTGCGGGCGATTCGTGGGGCAACTACTGCTAGCGATAATTCAGTGGCAGCAATTCGAGAAGCTGTGAGAGAGTTATTAGATGAATTAGAAGGAAAAAATGATATAAATCCAGATTTAATTATTAGTGCTACGTTTTCTGCTACTCGCGATTTAGATGCTGTGTTTCCCGCCGCGATCGCCCGCGAACGTCCTCACTGGTGTAATGTTCCTTTATTGGATGTGCAGCAAATGCACGTTGAGGGTTCTTTACCGCGCTGCATTCGGTTTTTGATTCACGTTAATTGGCCGGCACACGTTGAAATTTATCATCCTTATTTGCGGGGAGCTCAAAATTTGCGGCCGGATTGGAATTTAGCGGTGGCTGCGGCTGGGGAAAAGTAGACTTCGGTTGTAAAAGCCGATCGCCCGCACAACTCAAAAAGGGCGATCGGCCTAACAATTCCCTCACCAGCGCGTTATGGATTGTCATCTTTCTGCTAGTTTCTGTTACCTCAAGTTGGCGATCGCTCTTTTTGTTCGTAAGGGCGATCGTCCGTACCATCTTAACCAAACCAGAATTTACACTCCGATAGCCTCAAGATTAAGCTTCTCCGAATAGCACTCCATCAACCCTGGGCTGTGGTAAAATTATCATATCCACAACATTCCCTCGTTATTTTAAAATATGCGATCGAAACTAGAAATTACCGAGCAACACAAAAAGGTTGATGCTGCTGAAGCCGAAATCCGCGACAAGCAGCAGCTAGTTAATTACGATACCAAAGAGTATCCAGTCGAAATACTCGTTCAAAAATATATGGAAGGAAAGGATGATGATACCAATGAGTTGTTCATCCCCGACTACCAACGTGAAATGGCTTGGGATAAAGCAAGGCAGTCAAAGTTTATTGAGTCTATAATTTTGGGACTGCCAATACCTTATATTTTTGTTGCTGACATCCATGAGGACGAAAACGATGAAGCCCGTTTAGAAATAATAGATGGTACACAACGCATTCGGACTCTAACTAGATTTATCAATAACGAATTAACATTGACAGATTTAAAGAAAATACAGAGTTTAAATGGATTTAAATTTGCTGATTTGCCCCTAGCCCGTCAGAGGCGCTTCAACCGCACTACACTTCGGATGATTCAACTAACTGAAAGTGCAAATGAGGAAGTGCGAAGAGATTTATTTGAACGCATTAATACAGGTAGCGTGGATCTAAACGAGATGGAAAAGCGCAGAGGCATACTGCCAGGCCAGTTTCTCGAACTGATTGAGGAACTATCGAAACATGACAAGTTCCGCAAATTATGCGCTTTTTCTGAGTCTGCTATTCGCAGCCGCGAACCGCAAGAATTTGTGTTGCGTTTTTTTGCATTTTTAAATAACTATGAGAAGTTTAATAGTAAGATAAACATATTCCTTGATGAGTATCTGAAGCAAGTAAATGCAGATCCGAAATTCGATAGCGAAAAAATGCGGGCAGAATTCGAGTCCATGCTAAATTTTGTAGAAAAATATTTTCCTCAAGGATTTCGCCAAGGTAAAAATGGCGCGAGAACAACAACTCGGATTAAATTCGAGTCTCTGGCTGTCGGTGTTGCTCTTGCTTTGAGAAAAAACAGCAATCTTGAGCCAAAGTCAACAGAATTGCTCAATTCACAACAATTTAAGGATCTCACAAAATCTGATGCTAGCAGTTCTAAAAATAAAGTAGTTTCACGCATTGAGTATGTCCGCGATCGACTGCTAGGCTAAAGATGAATACTGTACTCTTAGATTTCAATACACGCGCTCAAGAGGTAGATGATTACTTCATCTTTTTACATGGCTTGAGCAAACAAACCACTAAGTTAGCTGTCGCCGATAGTGCTGGACAATATCAAATACAAAGTCTTAATCCTGAGTTGGAAAAAACTCTAAAAGCTAATGGCTTGTTGTTATTATATAACTTAGTTGAATCCACTATGCGAAATGCCATTGTAGCCATATTTGATGAGTTAAAAAATCAAGCAATCTCCTTCGATCAACTCAAACCAAAAATCAAAATGATTGTTCTTCAAAATCTTAAAAACCGTTCTCCTGAGAAAATTCATTTACAAATCAATCAAATATCTACAGACATCATCATAGCTACATTTGACGGCAAAAAACTCTTTTCAGGGAATGTGGATGCTAGGTTGATTAAAGAAATAGCCGAAAAATACGGTTTTTCATATCAAACAGACTTTGCTAAGACAAAGAACGGGGAAAACCTTGTAGATATTAAAGACAAAAGGAACGACTTAGCCCACGGAGTTAAGTCTTTTAAGGAAGTGGGGCAAGGTAAGACTATTGAGGATCTTTTAAAGATTAAGGATGAAGTCATAGAATACCTACGTCAAATACTGGAGAATATTAAAACTTATCTGGACAACGAAGAGTATTTGGAGTTACCCACAGGTAATCCTTAATTTTTATAGTTCTAGACGCGTCGGTATTCAGAAACCGGGTTGATGGGTGAAAATACTTCGGGAAGAATTTTAATTTTGTAAATAGACTACCAGTGTCCAAAAGAAGCCAGAATCACAATAAGTCTAGGGCGAAGCATTCCGGCAGACAATTTATTAGTCAGAATCAGAGATTTACTGCCGGAATGCTTCGCCCCTGAGAATATATTTGCAAAACACCAGATGAACTCAATAAAAAAGCTATCATTAGATCCAGACAAAATTTTAATATTCAATATGGCTAATTCTCCTAGATTTCAAATGCGACTATCTACCCGCATCTTTCTGAGTATCCTGGGCATCACCTTGCTAGTTTGGATTCTGAGAGGTGTTGGCCTCTTAACCTTCGTTCCCGGTGCTGTTATTTGGATACTAATTTTGCTGTCTTTTGTTGCGGGTATCTTGAACACTTTAATCCGTAGGTAATTAATAATAGTTTGTTGACTGTTAACGGTTGACTGTTAACTGTTAACGGTTGACTGTTGTTATTACCAATTTCCAATGCCCAATTCCCAATTCCCAATTCCCAATTCCTAATTCCTAATTATTTTACTTTCATTGCTTTCCCGACTGTCACATTTAATTGAGCGCCAATCAGCATCACCAAAGAACAAAGATAGAGCCACAAGAGTAAAACAATAAAAGTACCGATCGTCCCATAAGTCCAAGTATAATTTCCCAGATGTAAAACGTAGAAGCGAAACAAAGCTGAAATCAGCGCCCACAAAATAGCCGCAAAAACAGCACCGGAAAAAATGGGAATATCTCGTTGGTGTTGGCTCGGCCCGTAACGGTAAATAAAGGCAAAGGTAACTGATATGATTCCCAAAGAACTAGGCCAGCGCCACAAGCGCCAAATAGTTAATAGTTCCGACTCTAGAGGGCAATTTGGGGTGGGGAGCAAGCAATTTTGAACATCTTTTAAATTGCAATTAGCGACAGACTCCAGCAAACAACTCTGGCGGGCAATAGCTTGTACAATTAAGTCGCTCAGAAATACTACGCCCGATGCTAAAATTAGTAGTACGATCGTACCGACACTCAGTGCCAAAGAAATAAGTTTTGCTTTCACAAAAGATCGAGTCCGATCGCCCGGGATGTCATGGATGCGATCGAGCGCAGCCATTGCGGCACTCATTACTCCCGAAAATGCCCACAGCGATGCTACAAAACTGAGGGAAAATAGTTGTTGGTTGCGATAGGAAAGGATTTCTTTGAGGGAACTACGAATCAAATTTCGCACGTCATCGGGTATGACTTCGCCCAAAAGATCGGCGATTTGATAAAGTGTTGATTGCAAAGGTTCAAAAAGGGCGATCGCGCATAACACAGCCAACAGCCCCGGAAACAGCGCTAGCATAGAATTGTAGGCCATTTCCGCCGACAGCCCCGGCAACCGCTGCTCTCCTGCCTTCACGCACACCTCCTTGAGCGTGCCCCACGTCAAACACTGACAAAAAAGCCAAAACTGACCAATTTTATGTTTGATGGCTCTCAACAGCCTCACAAGCACCCTTGAAAAAGCTAAAATCAGGTAACGCAACCAATAAAAAATGTTCATAGCTCACAAATTCCCAATGACTAATGGTAAGGTGCGTCGCTGTGAGATTGTCTATTTTTTTGAGGGATTCAATGTGGCGACGCACCCTACGACTAATGACCAATCTAAAATCTAAAATCTAAAATTAATATTATGTCTCAAGATGTCAGACAGTGGTTAGATGAAATCAAGCGGCTGCAACAGCAGTTAACAGAAATGACGCGCGATCGCGATGAAGCCGGTGAAAGCGCAGCTCAGTGGCGTCAACTGTATAATACCGAAGCGGAACAGCGTCGAAATGATGCTAAATTAACTCAGCAAAGTATTGCCTATTTGGAATTACAAATCGAGGAATCCCAAAATTTTTCTCCCAATGTGTCGGAAAACGGCGAAGCTGGAATTGCGCGCCAGCAGGAAGTCGAACAACTCCAAACAGTTGATGAACTTAAAGCTAAATTAGTTATGGTAATGGAAGAGCGCGATCGAGCTTTTGAACAAATCAAGCAGTTTGCTCAAGCTCTCAAACTAGAGGAAGCCCTCCACGCCGAAACTAGCAAAAATTTAACTAGCGCTCTCGGAGATGCTGTTGACTTGCTCACGAAAGCAAAAAATCCTGCCCCTACAAGAACAGAAACAGCATATTCTTTAGAGATAGTACCTGTTACCAAGGAAAATTCAGAAAGTGCGATCGAGATTCGTCACAATCCGGCCCAACTTCCGCCTTCTAAAAACCCGTTACTTGGTTTACCACCTTTTAGGAATTAGTCATATCGTTTCCGATGGCATCGGAATTATTAGTTGCCCAAATTAGGAGACGGCAGTGCCGTGTCCCTACCGCGATCGATTGTAGGGACACGGCACTGCCGTCTCCTCCGTTCATATCATTCCGATGCAAACGGATTTGATATCATTTCTTAAAATCCCATCGCCCCAGCTACCGCATCCAAACTCGGAGCAACTCCTTGTTTAAACTGGTTGTTGCTGTGATTAATCGCCGTATCCGGGTCTTTCAAACCGTTACCAGTCAGCACACAAACCACTGTTGCTCCCGTCGGAACTTGGTCTTTTACCTTCAGCAAACCGGCCACAGAAGCAGCACTCGCCGGTTCGCAGAAAATGCCTTCCTGCGATGCTAACAAACGGTAAGCATCCAGAATTTCGGCGTCGGTGACAGCACTAAAAGTGCCACGGCTGGCTTCGGAAGCTGCAACAGCCTGTTTCCAGCTAGCCGGGTTCCCAATCCGAATCGCCGTCGCCAGAGTTTCCGGGTGCGACACCGGATGTCCCGTCACCAAAGGTGCAGCCCCAGCCGCTTGAAATCCCATCATCCGCGGCAGTCGCGAACATTCTTTGGCTTGATGGTATTGACAAAAACCCATCCAGTATGCTGTGATATTTCCGGCATTTCCCACGGGAATGCACAGCCAGTCTGGGGCATCGCCCAAAGCGTCAACCACTTCAAAAGCGCCGGTTTTCTGGCCTTCCAAGCGGTAAGGATTCACCGAATTTACCAAAGTCACCGGGTAGTTCACCGCCATTTCGCGGACAATTTCCAAAGCCCGATCAAAATTGCCGACAATCGAAATCACTTCCGCACCGTAAAGCAAAGCTTGGGCCAACTTGCCCAAAGCCACGTAACCTTCGGGAATCAACACAAAAGCTCGCATCCCCCCACGTCGGGCGTAGGCGGCCGCCGCTGCCGAAGTATTGCCCGTACTGGCGCAAATTACCGCCTCAGCACCAGCTTCCTTCGCCTTGGAAATCGCCATTGTCATCCCCCGGTCTTTGAAACTACCAGTGGGGTTGAGGCCGTCGTATTTGACCAAGACTCGCACATCTCGACCGATGAGAGCGGCGATCGCAGGTGCTGGAATTAAGGGAGTATTGCCTTCGTGGAGGGTCACTACGGGCGTGCTTTCAGTCACCGGCAGGTAGCGGCGATAAGCTTCGATCAAGCCCGGCCAGCCGTAGTGTTTCGGCTTCGCGGCGCGGGCAGTAGAGTTATGAGCAGAGTCAGTTACAGGTAGAATCAGGGTCACGATGTCAATGGTTTTTAGGCAATGGTCGAGGAATTTACACCAATTTTAGCTTGATCGGTTAATTTGATGTTTAATACGATCGGTTCAGGTTAAAGTAACTTAATGGTGTGAATGTGTAGATATGTCTACTCAATTACTAATGTCAAACAATTCATCCACTCTTTCTCGACCTCAAGTCACCGCGAGCAATCCCGAAATGGCTAGTTCTTCTACCCTATCGACCAGTTTTGCCCGCAAAGTAGATTCGGTGAAGTGCCCGTACCAAGCCGACCAGCAAGTTAAGTTCCTGCACCTGCAAGCGGAAATCGACTCCTTGCTGCTGCAAGTGCAAACTCTCAAACAGCAACGCTCGATCGCTGGATTGTCGCCTCTCGACCCCATTTCGGGCAGCAACAGCAACTAATCGTGCTGCTCATGTGTTATGGAAACTCAGGTTCTGCTACCCGCAGTCTTTTTGTTTAAAGTGCCAAAAATTCTTAACTGCGGATAGCCCTAGCATTTGCTAAAACGCACCTGCCTAAACCTCAACTCGTCTGCCACTTGCTGGCAACGAGCTGACATTTTACTGCGCTTTTTTATGGCGCTAATTTTGCTAAGCCATCCATCTGGCATACGGAGAGTCGAAATTAATTTATGACAGCATCGATCGAAAAACCACTAAATTTGACATCCGCAAGTGACACCTCGAACTTGCGCCTCAAAGATATTCTCAAAACCCTGCCGCGGGAAGTATTCGTCAAAAACCCCCGCAAAGCTTGGACAAAAGTCATCATCAACGTTTTGCTAGTTGCTGTGGGTTATTTGGGCATAGCAGTATCGCCTTGGTATTTACTGCCACTAATGTGGATTTTCACAGGTACCGGATTGACCGGTTTTTTTGTGATCGGACACGACTGCGGACACCGCTCATTTGCTAACCGCCGCTGGGTAAACGATTTAGTCGGACATTTGGCATTTTTGCCATTGATGTTCCCATTTCACGCATGGCGACACGGACACAATTATCACCACAAGCACACCAACAAAATTGGCGAAGATAATGCTTGGCAACCCATGACAGCAGACGATTACGCTGCTGCTCCCAAGGTTTTGCAAATAGCTTATAGTTTAATTTTCGGTCGGATGTGGTGGGTTGGCTCGATCGCCCATTGGGCAAAAGTGCACTTCATGTGGTGGCGCTTCAAAGGCAAGCAACAACAAGAACAAGTCCGCTTTTCTGTGTTATTTGTTTTAATCGGTGCTGCGATCGTATTTCCCACATTAATTGCCACCACCGGCATCTGGGGATTTGTCAAATTTTGGTTAATGCCCTGGATGGTTTACCATTTCTGGATGAGCACATTCACCATTGTTCACCACACAGCACCAGACATTTCATTCAAAGAACCTTCACAATGGAACGAAGCTCAAGCCCAACTATCAGGAACAGTTCACTGCGATTATCCCCGCTGGGTAGAGTTTCTGTGCCACGACATTAACGTCCATGTTCCCCACCACCTTTCAACAGCTATTCCCTGGTACAACTTGCGCCTAGCCCACAGCAGCTTGAAGGAAAACTGGCAAGATCATCTCTACGAAACAGAGTTTTCTTGGGCTTTAATGAAGCGAATTGCCGACAACTGTCACCTATACGATCCCGCCGGTGGTTATCTGACATTGGAAGAGTTTGAAGCTCAAACTAAGTAGTTATTGGGTGTTGGTTATTGGTGAGTTGTTTGTTGTTAATTATTGGTAATAATTCACATTTTGCATCCAGTCGAAAACCTGTAGGGGCGGGTTCGCGAAAAGCCTTAAAGGCTACAAACACGTTAAATAAACCCGCCCTCTCTCACTAATAACCAATAACAGCCAACCTACCACCAATTCCCAATTCCCAAATGTCAAATACATTGACTTTTAATCCTAATAACTGCCGCAACGAAAGCGAAGTTGAAAGCAAACTAATTGTCAGCTATCTGTTGCCAAAGTTAGGCTATACCCCCGACACTTGGCACCAGGAAATCGCCTTTGGGAATATCCGTCTAGACTTCCTATCCTTCGCCACTCAAGTTATCCCAATACTCGTCGATGCTGATTCGCTGATGAGCGTAATAATTGAGGCAAAACATCCCAGGGAAAATTTAGACCGTCACATCAGAAAACTGAAGCGTTACTTAACAAGTTTAAGTATTCGCTACGGACTGATTACCAATGCCAAAGAAGTTAGAATTTACGAAAGAGTCGCCAATGATATTCAGCTAGTCTTTAAATGTGCTGGACAAGATATTGAAAATAAAATTGATGAGATTTACGCTTTAGTTGGCAGAGATAGTTTAAGACTTGTAAAAAATCCTGATAATCTAGAACTCGAAGATAGTAAAATTAACTTAATTACTCCTGAGTTAGCTAACGAAATACCACTAACACCAAATAATTCCGCCACCGCAGAACCCAAGGAAATTTACATCTCAGAACCGGAAAAAATACCGGAAACAGTACCAGTTAATACAGAAATTAAATCAGAAATTAAATTAGATATAGTTTTTCAAACCATAACTCAAAACACCATGAAAATCATTGCAGTCTACCACAATAAAGGCGGCGTCGGAAAAACTACAACTGTAGTCAATTTAGCAGCAGCCCTCAGTAAGCAAGGTAAAAGAGTCCTGGTAATCGACTTAGACAGTCAAGCCAATACAACCTTTGCCACAGGATTAGTCAAATTTGATGACGAAGAACAAGATGATTTGAAACAAAGTAATATTCTGCACATTTTGCAGTCAGAAGATTTCTACACAATATCAGAAGTCGCTAGAAAGTCTAATTTTTGCACTCCAGCAATAGATGTGATTCCTTCCCACATTGATTTGATGCAATATGAAACTGAATTAAACTCACTCGATTACAGTAGAATGATTCTGATTCAGAAATTAGCAGAAGTACAAGATAAATATGATATTGTACTGATTGATACCCCGCCATCTTTGAATTTTTATGCGAGAGTTGCCCTGATTGCGGCCGATTATTTAATTATTCCTTCTGACTTAAAACCTTTTGCAAATCAAGGATTAATTAATGTCAAACATTTCATTAAAAAAGTCAATGTATTCAAGAAACAAATTGGCAAAAATCCTCTACAAGTTTTAGGTGTACTTGCTTGTAAAATCTCAACAAATGCAAAATTTGTGCAGCATAGTTTTCCCAAGCGGAGGGAAATCATTCCCAAACGCTACGGGATGGAAATTATGGAAAGTGTGATTTATGAGAGAGATGATTTGGCAAAGTGTGCAGAACAAACTCAGATGGTAGGAGATATAGAAATAGTAGATCCGATTTCGGTATTAGACTTTAAGCCAGATTCAATCGCAGCCCAAGAATTTGAAGTCTTAGCAATGGAAGTATTGGAAAAAATAGGTAGTAAATAATGCAAAAGTTATCGCCGTCATTGGTAGCAGTAAAAAAGATTACGTCCACAGTTCCCCGTGACAATTTTGCCGATCGCGATTTGGAGAAAGTGGCACAACTAATTTTAGAATTAGGAGGATTGATCAACCCAATAATTCTCCGCCGCAACGGTATGGACGCCTACGAGATAGTAGACGGAGACTTTGAATACTATGCTGCTGCGAAAGCTAGGGAAATTAACCCTCAAAAAGGCGAGACAATCGGAGCATTTATCCTCGAACCAGAAAATGAAGAATTGCTTTTAGAGCAAGTTCAAGCGTTGAGGAAATCAGCCAAAACTGACAATTTAGTTGAGAGGCCAGAAACCGGATTTTTTGAGGAAAATACTTCGTCACAGCCCGCAGATTCAATAAAAAACCCGGTTTCTTTGGTCGAATCACCCAGTTTAGAACAACGGCTAACAAATATTGAAGCCCAGTTTGCAAGTCAAATTAATGAATTGAAAGCTGAGTATGCTCGTGAAAAACAGGTTTTATCACAGAGTATACAAGAAATTGAAAACAGAATTTTACAACAAGTATCTCTGTTAGTTGAAGCTGGTTTAGCAAACAGAATCAATGATTTTAAACCAGAGCCGCCACCAGAAGTTAAAAAAGTAACTTCGGAATCAATGTCGCTGTTAGAAGCACTCAATACTCTAGATAAAATTCAATTATCGGCGACTTTGAAAGATGCTGGCTTGAAGCCTCCAGTAATTCAAATTATCCTCAAAGAGCGAGGCGTGCGACAGTTTACATCATTTGCAAATGTGGTGGAACGTGTTGATAAGTTAGGTGACAAAACAATGATTAAAATAATTGACAAGTGGCAAAAATACTCATAATATCAATTCCGGTTGCACGAGCGAGATGATAGGTCGGAGACGGTAGTGCAGTGTCCCTACCCAAGATCATATTGTAGGGACACGGCACTGCCGTCTCCTAATTTATAAAAAAAGTAAAGATCAGTAAAGTAATGTATAATTATTGTCCCCTAGCCAGTTAAACTCATCACAGTCGCTTTTTTTAGGAATTGCAGTAATTTGTCGATCGCCTGGGATGTCACCCACAGCAAGCCGCGTAGATGGTACATTGTTGCTGGATCAATTGCTGAAACCATTTCGCGGGATTATATTTTCCTTCTTCCTTCAACATCCGGCTATAAATACCTAAAACAGCTAATTTTAATGACAAAAGAGGACTTGTAACAAGATGGAGCGATCGCAAGATCAAAACCGAATAGTTGAATATTTGCGGATTAAGCCAATTAGTCATAGTCAAATTTACACTTCCCAAATTGCCATACCAGATGCTGTGCGGGGGGAAATCCCTCGCGATCGCCGCGAAGCTCTCAGGAGAAGTCTCATCGAACAAGGCAGCAATTTAATTCCTTTAATTGTACGCCAGACTGAAGCTTATAGCAATGAAGAAGAATACGAAGTTGTCTGTGGTGCTGATTGGTGTATCGTTGCTAAAGAGCTTGGCATTGAGCAAATGTGGGCTTGGATTTTTGAAATGACCGACGAGGAAGTAGCTGCTGCTCAAGCAGAAATGGAACTTTTAGCTCCACAACAGACTCAAAAAACTGCACAAATTGAAACTCTACTGCAACAATTTGAGCTATCATTTCAAAAAAAGGTAGACAGTCTCACAAAACAAATAGAACAATCTGTTAAAAAAAATGAAGACCTACTAAAAAAGCAAGTAAAAGCTCTAACTGAGCAGAACTTCGATCGCGATCAGATAGTACAGATTAAGCGTATCCTCGAACAAGTTGAAAAAACATTTCACGAAAAGGTAGATAAATTGGCTAAAAAAATTGAGCAATCTAGTAACGATAGTCCTCCGACATCTGCTGTTTTGTCTGAAATGAGTCTTGAAGGCGCATTGAGACAGTTGGATGAGCTGGAAAAAGTGTTGTCAATAAAATTAGAACGAACTGTTCAAACAATTAATCAGTTTGTTTCCGACGCCATTGAAGATGTAGAAAATGACTTGAAAAATCAGATCGCAACGCTCCGTAACCAACTTTCCGGGGCTGCGACGCACTCAGAAATATACCCAGAGGTAAAGCCAAAAACGCCGTCAAAAACGCAGCCGAAGAAGCAGTCGAAGGCGCAGGCGAAACCTCAGTTACCACAGTTGCAGTTGGAGTTGCCGTTTCCGTCCCAGGAGGAAGACGAAGACTACGATAGTTGTTCGCTGAGACGCTTGAAGGCGATCGGCAAAGAGCGCAAAGTGCGGAACTACGCGCGCATGAAGCGACCCGAAATTCTGGCTGCTCTCAGAGATGCTGACGGGAGATAAAGCAGTAATTGCTAAGAGTTAAAACTAATTGTTCGGTGTTCGATCGCGTTTTTCGACAAAATGCGCGATCGGGCTTTCAGAATAGTCTTCGACACAAGTATGAAAACGTTGCTAACATAGACATACAACCTCTTATTTCTCACCAAGCAGCCATGTCCGCAACCGCAGAATTAGCTACTCCCCAAAAAATACCAGAACAAGAGATACTAGAAAATGTTATCTTTCCTCCAGGCGATCTATACAGTGACGAACCTCCCGTGGAAACAGAACTGCATCTGAGACAAATAATCCTATTCCTCAACTGTCTAGAATGGCTGTGGCGAGATAGAAACAATTTTTATGCTGCTGGGAATCTCACCATTTATTACAGTCCAAAGCAACTCAAGTCGAAAGACTTCCGAGGCCCAGACTTTTTTGTGGTACTCGGAACTGAACGCAAAACTCGGAAAAGCTGGGTAGTTTGGGATGAAGAGGGAAAATACCCGAATATTATCGTTGAAATCCTGTCTCCCAAAACAGCAAATATAGATAAAAACTTTAAAAAACAACTCTATCAAGATACTTTTCGCACTCACGATTACTTTTGGTTCGATCCAGAAACTTTAGAATTAGCTGGGTTTCATTTGGTTGACGGGGAATATCAACCGATCGCACTAAACGAATTCGGGCATCTGCGGAGTCAACAGCTCGATTTGTGTTTGGGAATTTGTGAGGGAAAATTGCGTTTGTTTACAGCAGAAGGAGAGCTTGTCCCGACTCCTCAAGAGTTTGCAGAATGCGAGACTCAACGGGCCGGACAAGAAGCTCAACGAGCCGAGCAAGAGGCTCAACGAGCCGGACAAGAGACTCAACGAGCCGATCGCCTGGCCGCTAAATTACGAGAATTAAACATCGATCCCGATACAATTTAGCGATCCCCTCCTCTAAAAACTACGGTTTACTGCCGAGTATATCGATGCTTCACACCAACAGGAAAATACTCCGAATCCCCCGTCGCATTTAGCGTCACGATAGGTAACTGATATTCTGGCGGTACATAGTTGGCAAATTCGCTGTTTAGCCGCCGCAATTGCGAGAGAATAGAAGATGCGATCGCCCTTTTTTTCTCCTCATCGCCCTCCACCCCCGGTGCTAATTCCACAACAACAGATAAAAACCGATTTCGATCCGAATCCTCCCCCACTTGCAGCACAAACTTCCCCGTCACCCATTCCCCAATAGTCGGAACTTCTAAACCTACGGTGACATTTTCTGGGTAAATGTTAGCACCGAAGTAGGAAACCGTAAAGTGCGATCGCCCGAATACATAGACAAATGGTAGCCGCCGAATTCCTCTGGGGAAAGCAGAATTTTGGGAAGTTTTCAAAGCTTCTGCTTGTTGCAAATGTGCCACAGGGTTAAATCCCCATGCTGCTAAAAAATTGAGCATTGCTTCGTAAGAAATTAAGCCACCGTTGTCGGAAATGTGATATCGTATTAATGGGATGCCATTGTCCCCAGAAAATAGTAATGTGCCGTCATCATTCACTTCAAAAAAGCGACTTTTAGGATCGTACTGCATCAGGCTTGGCAACCGCGATTCTCCGAATAAATTGCGTGCTGCTTCAGGATTATTTGCTAAAAAGCGGCGGATGCAAATACTCAGCGGTGTCTCGTTTCCTAAAACCCCTGCGTCGGCAGTACCGTAAAGGCTGGCAGAGTTGTAATATAGATTGTCAGAATTAGTGCGATCGCTAACTAAACTCCGCCATTCTTCGCTAAACACTTCCCCCGCAAACACCATCTTAATGCGATATTTTTCCCACTCGACACCGGCAGCAATTCCGCTATCAATCACATCCTTAACAAACGGTGGATATCCCAACAATACCACTTGCTCAAAATCATCTCCAAGTTCCTGCACAACTCGAAATATTTCTGTTTTATTATTTCCCGGTGTCACCACCGTCACGGGATAACCTTTACTCGCTAAATGGCGGCAACAATTGGCCGTGTACATTCCCCCAACCCAAGTCCCCAACGCAAAGCAAATCACAGCTAAAGTTGAGCGAGTATCGGCGTAAAAACTGTCGTGAAATATTTGTTCAAAGCGAGTAGCAATTTGCAACTCATCGCTGAGGAAACGCGGCCAAAATGTGGGTTTACCTGTGGAACCAGAGGAAGCGGCAATGAAATCGCAAGTTGCTAATTTACCTCCGCAGCACAAGTCAGCTAGCGAGTGACAGCGCAAATAATTGTCTTTGGTAATTAGTGGCAATTTTTGGAAGTCTTCAAAGGTTTGAATCGCAGCAGGATTAATGTTATGTTCAACTAAAAAAGTCTGGTAAGCGGGAACCGTTGCAGCAACGTTTTGAAAAAGTGCTATCGCAACTGTTTCGGGATATGGCTCCTGCTGCTGTTGCAATCGTTCCTCAAGCGCAGTGTTCAGAAATTCTTGAAATGCTGTCAGTGCTCGCTGACGCTGTTCTTCTTGCATGATTCGCTCCTGAAAATTTAAATCTGCTAATTTGCACCTGGATCGATCGAACTTCAATACCAATTAAGGATAGTATTTTTGATATAGTCCGAGCAAACAGGAGTCGTGACAGTTGACAAAAATCTACCTATAAAGATGACTAATCCTATCTACGCCGGCATTACTCTCAACAACCACTACCGCATAGTCCGCGAATTGGGACACGGAGGCTTCGGACGCACCTATCTCGCTGAAGATGCCCACCGATTTAACGAACCCTGCGTTTTAAAAGAATTTGCGCCCCAAGTACAAGGCAGTTATGCCTTGCAGAAATCCGAGGAACTCTTCGAGAGGGAAGCCGGAGTGTTATACAAGCTGCAACACAATCAAATCCCGCGCTTCCGCGAACTGTTTCGGGTCAGTATTATTGATCGAGGCTACCTATTTTTCGTTCAAGACTACGTGCCCGGCCAAACCTACCGCTTTTTGCTGGATGCCCGGAAACGTCAGGGTTTACGGTTCATAGAAGCAGAAATCAATCAACTGCTAATCCAGATTTTGCCAGTGCTCGAATACATTCACTCTTTGGGAGTGCTGCACCGCGACATCTCCCCGGATAACTTGATTCTGCGCTTGTCTGACGGGATGCCGGTGCTGATTGACTTTGGCGGAGTCAAGGAAGTCGCAGCCACCGTAGAGTCTCTGTTCGCTGAGGCTAACAACACTCCCGCCCCCGCGACGCGCATCGGCAAACTCGGCTATGCCCCCGCCGAACAGATGCAAATGGGAATCGTCTATCCCCACAGCGATTTGTACGCTCTGGCGGCGACGGTTTTGGTGTTGCTGACGGGGAAGGAACCGCATCAGTTGCTCGACACCCAGACGCTGAATTGGAACTGGCGATCGCAATGTTCTCTGTCTCCAAATATGGCCCTGGTGTTGGATAAAATGCTCGCTCACAGCCCCAGCCAGCGTTACTCCTCGGCTCGCGAGGTTCTGCTCGCTCTCTCGGGCAATCCACCTTTACAGCCACAGCCGCAACCGCCACAGCCAGCGTATTTTGCGCCCCCGCAGCCGCCGGAACACTCGCCTATACCCGTACACGCACCCGTGCCAAAACTACCGGGAACTCCGGTGCGAGTTGCTACTATTGCCAATCAGCAAAAGATGCCTGCTTGGAAAATGGTTTTGTTTGTAGTGGCGGTGCTTTCAAGTATGGGTGGAGTTGGCTGGTTTGCGGGCAATTATTTGTTAAATCTGCAATCAAAAGTGCAGACTATTTCGCCGATTCCCCAGAGTTCTGGGCCGAAACAGCAGCAAGAAGATGCTTTGCGCGATCGCTTTTCCAAGCTCAAAATTGACGATCGATTCTATAACGGTTATGTCAATCTTGTAGACGAGAATTTCTATGCTAAATATCCAGAATTGGGCGGGAGGCTGTTAAGAGAAGGTGAGGACGATCGCCAATGGCGCGAAAGATGGCAGAAAATCGGCGACGAGTTGCTCGACAAGCTGGAAAACCTCAGCAGCGACGCTAGAGCGCGATTGGGTACTTACGACACCACGGATCTCGATCGCTGGAAAACGGAGGTTAACAAGTTGAATTTGAGCAGTCGGACGTTGTACGATTTGGCTGATGCTAAGTTCTTTTATTGGTTTCCCCAACAGCCGCGCGATCGTAATATCATCGGTTTGCCGATCGGACAAATTTGGCAAGCAATTACCGCCGACAGCCTCACATCTTTGGAAGCAGGAGCGACTGTCGAAAGCGTTGAATTTGACAGCCGCGCCAAAAGCAAAGTTCTCACAGGCAATCTTAAGCCCGGAGAAGGGAAAGCTTACATTGCCCGGTTCGCTCAAAATCAAACTTTGCGCGTGAATTTGCAAGCTCCGCGCAAATCTACTTTGCTATCAATTTATGCTCCTGGGCGCACAAACAAAGCCAAGGCTTTGCTGCAAGATGCAGAGGGGCTTAGTTGGTCTGGATTGCTGGATGATGCTGGTTTTTATGAATTCGTGGTAGTTTCTCAGGCATCGGAGCCGATCGCCTACGAGCTAAATCTGGCAACGGAATAAGGGCTATTGACGCTTTAAGTGCGATCGGGTGATAATGAGGCAATCCCGATCGGGTAAGTTTTCCGGTTCAAAAAAAGAATATGCTAAAATTCGCGATCGTAGCTTTATTAACTTTCGGATTCGTATTGGTGACTGCACTAGGTTTATATCCAGCCACTGCGACAGTCAGCAATCCTGAATTTTATGCTTGGAACTTTGCCTCTGTAGGCAGCAGCGAACTTGTTTGTAAAAAAACAGTTGTAGTTCCCCAAGACCTGATCGTTCCGTCATCACCAATGCAGGCTGTCAGAATCAATTCAGCAATTGTAGATGACAAATTTTGCGCCACTTCTACCAAGCCTGTGAGTTAAAGCAGTGTTTGACATGATATCCGTGCGATCTAATAAAAAAGGTTTGTAGTAAGGACTTCAGTCCAATGGCACTGAAAAAGGCTTAATCACACCCGCAGTTTAGCTTTCAAGACAGAGCGAGGTTCCTGCATTCGAGGATACGG
>ENA-OFCD01000145-OFCD01000145.1-metagenomes-genome-assembly--contig:-NODE-145-length-46929-cov-39.069399_pt1 | contig 46929 bp, 38 predicted proteins | sample MGYA00153392_OFCD01 | MGnify analysis MGYA00153392 | reverse complement strand
TTTACGTCCTAGAGCTTAACTACACAGAGGCTTTGACTATTTTCGGAGATGTCTAATTGTAATACCGATTTGGAAAACTCGCCGCTGGCTACGTTTGTGGTAAAAATGGTGGGTTTTGACGAAATGCGCTATCAGTGCGATCGAACTCAGGAATTTTTTAGAGCAAATTTTGACGCCGATGACTTTATTACCGACTTTAATCCCATAGTTACAGAAATTGTCGTTGACTCAATTCTCAAGTTATTTGACAGCCGCAGAGCTACTATCTACCAATACTACAATATCACTTCTGAGTTAAAGTCCAAATCCCAGACCAATTTTCCCGTACGCCCTTTTCAATCAAATAGTTGACTCGCTCTAAATACAGTACAGCCGTTTTCTCATCAGGATTAATGGCTAAAACTAGATAAAAAGCACCCAGCTAGATGGGGATAAGTTTGTTGTTCAAAAGCATTGTAGCTCACGATCAAAATCTGGGCTGCACAACTTTTTCGTGGGACTTTCAGGACAAGGCGCTGTCACTCATCTGAGCTACCCCAGATAAGTGTCACTAAAAAAAGCGACTGTTAAAGCACTTTCCCCCACAGCTACAACTGGGGAATAGCAAGTGCAAACAAATTGCAAACCACTAATCCCCAATCAAACCATGCAAACCACAAACGAAACTCAAGCTAAATTACCTCTGTGCTCTTCCTTATCGACACTGCAACGCAATAATAACACCGTCGCCAATCAAGACGTGCGCTATCTCCAACAATCCCTCGTTAAAAACGGATATCCCGTAACAACTGATGGATTTTTCGGCCCCAAAACCGAACAAGCAGTCATCAACTTCCAAAAGAAAACTAAGATTACTGTTGATGGCATTGTCGGCCCTAAAACTTGGAGCCAATTAGGCGCTTGTGATACAGGCGGATGTTAAATCCAACTTAACTAATCCTAGGTTCACGGGTAGTAAGAAACCCGGTTGTTCCACAGCCGCCAGAAACGCTAAAAAATCCGGTTTCTGCCCGTAAACAGTACATCTAGTTAACATCTTTGGAAGGCGGCTCTGCTTTCAAACAATTTGCAAACAACCAACGTCAATAAAACCATGCAAACCACAAACGCAATTCGCATTGAATTACCTTCATGTCGCTATTTTCCCCTACTCAAACGCAATGATGCCGTCACTCAAAATGAGGACGTGCGCTACCTACAGCGACTATTGAATGCCAACGGGTACTCGATCAATACTGATGGAGGATTCGGCCCGATAACCGAACAATCCGTCATTATTTTTCAAAGAGGAGAACGTATCAAAGCTGACGGCATTGTTGGCCCTAAAACTTGGAAACAATTCGGGGTTTGTGCAAACCTATTTTAAATAGTTCGCCATCCACACACTCTATCTGTAGGGTGCTCTTCGGCGCACCTTACCACTACTTTTCATCCAAAGCTTCTATCCCAGACCATCCTTCTGACACTCCATACATTCGATTTCTCAAAGAACGCTGATAGTAGGTTGCTGCTAACTTATCTTGAGGATTTGTTTCGCAAATCTTCTTAAATATTTTTTGCGATTTACTAAAATTTTGCTCGAAGTAAAGCTCCAGACCTTTTTCAAACGCAGCAGCAGTTTCCTGTTTGAGTTCAATGCTTTGTGCTGTTTCTGCATCATAAATTTCAAACACCGACACGACGGATTTTTTCCCTTTTACGATAACTCGATCGACAAATCGACACAAATATTGTTTGCGATCGCCCAAACGCTCTAAAATTGATTCAGTCACTAGGATTCCCGAGCCGTAAACCTTAGTCAATCCTTCCAAACGAGACGCGAGATTCACCGCATCAGCAATCACCGTGCTTTCCATCCGTTTTTCTTCGCCAATCGTCCCCAACATCAAAGTGCCCGCGTGCAAACCGATACCGATCGCGATCGGTGGGTAATCCCTTAGTTGTCGGTGCTGGTTGTAAATAATAACTTGTTTTTGCATTTCCACCGCCGCCCGAACAGCATCGTCTGCCGACTCAGGAAATAGCGCCATAATCGCATCGCCAATATATTTATCAATGAAACCTTGATGAGCACGAATTACCGGACTCACTCGGCTGAGGTAGCTGTTGATAAAACTAAAGTTTTCTTGGGGAGTCATCGTTTCTGAGATAGTCGTAAAGGAGCGAATGTCAGAAAATAAAACTGTCATTTCTTTCTGAATTTGATCGCCTAATCGCACATCAACAATACTTTCGTGTCCCAAAAATCGCAGAAAGTCGTGAGGGACAAATCTACCGTAAGTTGCATTAATTTTTGCTAGACGGATGTGAGTTTTGATTCGGGCCAATAATTCATTTTTGACAAACGGTTTAGTTAAAAAATCATTAGCTCCTACATTGAAACCTTGCACTAAGTCAGATACTTGATTTTTGGCGGTTAGCATCACAATTGGCACTTCGATCGCCGTGAATTTCTCCCGGACTTTCTCACAAACTTCATAGCCAGTCATCCGCGGCATCATGATATCCAGTAAGATTAGATCGGGCTTGTAGCCTCTGTCTAGAAGGGCTAAAGCTTCTTTACCGCAGCTAGCTTGGGCGATCGCATAATTTTCGAGCAGTAAATTGTTAGCCAATACCTGAATATTCACAGGTTCGTCATCTACAATCAAAATTTTAACATGACTGTTTTCTTGGCGTTCTTTATCATCGATCGAACTCTTATGATTAAAAATTATTGCAGCAGTTTTATTAGTGGTTAACTTACGATTGTTGGTTCTAAAAACTAAAGACTGCCGCACCGTTGATGACAACCGATCGCGCTCGGCATACTGATTGTGAGAGATTGGCAAACTAAAGGTAAACTGCGAACCAATACCTACTTCAGAAGATACCTGAATTTCGCCACCGTGCAGCTCGACCAACTGCTTTGTAACTGCCAAACCTAAACCAGTTCCTCCGTATTCTCTCGCAGTAGAACCGTCTGCTTGTTCAAAAGATTCAAAAATTAGTTTTAATTTATCTTCAGCAATCCCAATCCCGGTATCGGATACCGTAATTTGCAGTTTAGACCTGACAATTAAAGATAGAAGCTGGCTAGTTACTGAACTTTCTTGGTCGGCAAATTGTGGCGACTCCAAGCCGATCGCATTCGCCGCAATTTCTACAATACCAGTGTCGTAAATTTAATCGCGTTTCCGATTAAGTTACAGCACTTTTCAGGTATGTGAGATACATAGTTCTTGTAGGGACACGCCACTGCCGTGTCCCTACAGGATGTTGAATGTACTTCACAAACATGGAATACGCTGTATCAATTCTGGTTACATCGGAATTAAGGTTACCCAGCGTCAGGAAACGGGGATGCTGTGTCCCTAAAATTAATCGCGGTAGGGAAACTGCACTGCCGTGTCCTCTATATTATTCCGAACCAGCCGGAATTGATATTATGTGTATTTTGACACGCGGAAATTATAGCGGTAAGGTATACAGTCCACACCTACATATACAGGTTCTGGCGTTGCTGAGAAAGGAGTATGATTTGCCTCCGAAATTTAGAGTAGGGGCAATTCATGAATTGCCCCTACTCTAAATTTCAGGGATTGCTATAGCGAGTGAATCATACCTAAATTCAGCAATGCCAATAGCTGCGTTTCTAGTTTGCATAAGACATACTTCTGATAGAGACCAAAAATCTCAGGGATTTGTTACCGTAGAAATGGTCTAATTTAAATTATTCAAGCTATGCCGAAAAATATTCGCCATCGCGCCCTAAAAATCTGTTTTGTATGTCTTGCTTGCGCGTTAGCAATTGCTGTGAAGCCAGTTTTTACGCCCGCTCAATCGACTACTCAATTAGAGTTTCGCATTACTCAATTAGAAAGTCAAATTTCCGAACTCAGGGGACAAATCTACAGTTTGCAGTCTCAGGGTTCTGGAGTTAACCGGCCTCAGTCTCCTTCTCGTCGCGCAAATCCTAGAATGCTTTCGGGAGATCCGCTGTTTGACAATTTAGCAAATTTGGCAATTGAAACTAAGCAAGATGTGCTCAAAATTCAAGAGCGGTTGTCTAAGCTAGAAGCGTCGAGAAATCGCTAAAGTCATATCATTCCGGCGTAGCCGGAATGATATAGAGGACACGGCAGTGCCGTTTCCCTACCGCGATCAATTGTAGGGACACGGCAGTGCCGTGTCCTCTATATTCCGGCGCAGCCGGAATTGATATGAGATCAAAGATTCAAAATATCGCCGATTTTAACTGTGCCGCTGTTGATGATTTTGGCTAAAACTCCAGTTTGTGCGTGACCGAATTCCTGTTGCAGTAAACTGAGTAGGGCAATATCCCGATCGCCCGTTTCTGGATTTACTTCTATATTGACACAGCGACCGATTCGTGCTGTTACCTCTATGCGCGCCGCGCCTAATTGAAACTGTTTTCCGATTAACTCAAATTCCGACCAAGCTTCCATGCCTTCTAGCACAATGTTCGGGCGAAATCGGCGCACGTCTATGTTTTTACCCGCCTTTTGGGTTAATTCATCTAATGTGGCTTGACTGAGTAATGAAATGTGTACGGGTTGTCGATCGGGATAACGAGTTTCGCCACTGCTGTCGCCGACTAATTGCAAAGGCGCAAGCTGCGGATGTTTCGCTTCTTTTGTTGGTTCAATTGTCGCCAAATATTCGGTAAAAAAGGTGCTGATGCGATCGCGTCCCGCCGCTGTGTTCGTTGCTGCTGATAATACTCCAACTCCTTGACGCTTAACTGTTAAAACCGCCGTTTCCGGTTGATAATCGCATTCCAAAGCGGCTAACAGAGGCCAATCGTTTTGAACTGCCAAATATTTTTTGCTCATCCAGGGCTGATTTTGAGCGGGTATCTTTGCCGCTTCGATGTTACTATCTGCAAACATGAGCGCAAAAGCTCGATCGCCTTTAATTCCATGTCCTGCTGTTAAAACAAACTCCGACATTTCTTGCGGTGTCAGCCCTTTAATTGGATAAGTAAATAACTGTTCTATTGTTGCTACTCTCATGAGGTTTTCCGAAGTTAGTAGAATCAGACTTAGGCAGAACCAATATATTTAGGGTGTGCAATTTGCACTTTTAAGCTAGCAATTCATAGCGGCGAATATCTGGTAGCCCAACTGCCAAACCGTCTAATTGCTGCACTGCGGCTTGAATATGATTAGAAGCCAGATGCTGTTCCAGCAAAGTTGCACTTTCCCACTCTTCAACAAAAGTAAAATCGGTGGGATCGGCTTGATTTTGTAACAGTTCATACTTGATACAGCCTGCTTCTTGGCGAGTTGGCTCTATAATGCTCAGCAGCAGAGATTTAAGTTCTGTTACTTTGTCGGGAAAGGCGACGAGGCGTGCGACTGCGCGCAAGGTTGGTTTAGACATGGGAGAAAGGAGGATCTGCTATTTTAATTGAATTTATGGATTTCAATGGAGCAACCACTGTCATCAGTGACTACTGTAGCGTAGAATGGAACCAAATGAGTAGCGTACTTGCGGCTACGCCACTGCATATAAAAGCTTCAGCTCAAGCTGGATTTGTGGGCGATCCAGTTTTCGATCCTGTAGCAACAAATGAATACATCAAAACAGAGTTGGTCAAACTTGGATGGCAAGCCAGAATCCCGATTCCGCCGATGTATCGATTTTTGGGAACAGATGTTGACTTTGGTTCTGCTGGTGCGATTGCAGAAGTTCAGTTCTCTCACTATTCATTTCTATTAAACAATACCGTGCGATCGCAATTGTTTTTCAATACTAATACACCTCTCACAGGACAGCCCGTTAGGGTTGTTATTATAGTTACAAAATCACAAATGTTTCCTGCTGCTAATAGCAGCCTTTACTACGAGCAAGCTGTGAACCAACTAACAGTATTATCGGCCTATCTATTTAATGTACCGATCAGAATAGTTGGTTTATTCAAGGAAAGGAATACAAATGTACCTGCAAAATTGACTGTTTACAGCGCTCAAACATCAAGGACAATAGTAACTCAGCAAGAGTGCGAATGTCAAATAATTTCAGGGCGATCGCCCCGCAATCGCAGTTCTATTCGGATTATTTGAAAAATGATATACTAGCTCCACAACTCAAGTTCTAATTGCTCTCCAATTTTAGTAGGATTAAGCGTTTTCTTACCGTTGCCATTTAGCTTGAGGTCTACTGGTAGAGCTTTTCCCCGAATATCCGCAGCAAAAGCTGCTTCCTCATATAGCAAGCGTTTCTCCATTTCTTCTAAGTGATACTCTTCGGGATATATTTTTGCTTTGCTGCGTTCTGTTGGTTTTTTACCTACTTGTACGTCAAACCGAAATGCTTCAATTGGCTGTCCAGTTTTTTCTACATAGTCTCGCAGAGTTTTTAAGTTGGGGAAATAGCCGCGCTCGTCCGGTTCCCCGCTTAAACGACGCAGCGCAACTTGATAATATTTTAGCTCCAATTCTGCACCGATAAAATGCCGATCGCAATTCTTAGCTACAACTGCCGCCGTACCCGAACCCATATAAGGATCGAGAACAACATTACCTTTTATGGTTGTAACTAAGACAATTCTAGCTATCAAGTCTTCGGGAAATTGACAGGGATGTATTGTCTGTTCCTCGTGGTTGTGTTTGACGTTGCGGAACATCCAAATATCGCCCGGGTTTTTCCCGTCAGGATTGCACGAAAGTTCGCCTTTGCGAGAACCCCGGTAATGTTTTTTATTTTGATACTTTTGCGGCACTCTAATATCGTCTAAATTAAATGTATATTCATCGGATTTAGTAAACCAAAGAATTGTTTCGTGGCGGCATGAGAATTTATTTCGGGCGTGCAAACCGTGCTGTCTCCCCCAGATAATTCTATTCCGAGGAATTAACCCGCAGGATTCTAGAATGGGGAAGAAGCGAATATCGAGCGGAATTAGCGTACCTTTTTCGGAGAAAGCACCGACTTGCCAGAACAGCGAACCTGATTTTTTGAGAATTCGGCTGCACTCTTGCAGCACCAGTTTCTGTTCTTCCAAATAAATATTGAGAGCTTGCTTGGATTCGTATTCCTTGCCCAAATTATACGGAGGAGAGGATACTACTAAGTCAACGCATTGGTCTGGCAAGGTGCTCAGAAGTTCCAGGCAATTTCCCAGAAATATCCGATCAAGCGGGAGCTGTTCTCGGTTCTGGTACTGCTGCATTTGCTTTGCCTTTAATTTCAAAAAAACTTCGACTATAACCCAACGTAGCCCAAACCAGCCAATTAGTCAATACCTCAATCTTTGGGATAAAATCTCTTGTTTTCTGTAGAATATTCCCAGGCGATCGCCTCCGGGTCTTTTTCGCGACTCCACTCACCAAACTCTGGCTTAACTTTCCACTTGCCGATCGTAGTTGCATGAACTTTGAACCTGCGGGAAAGTTCCGTCTGGGTAAAAGATATTTTGGGATTTTCAGGATTCTTGGTTTGTGCGATCGGGAATAAGTTGGGTTTTTTCTCTTGTGCTTTTTCCCGATTTATGGGAGGCTCTTGAATAGCTATTACTGCATTCGGTGTTTCGCTTTGATTGACAGTTGGAGCTATTTGAAAATAATACAAAATTCCGCCTTGTTCCGTCACTTCAAAATCTGCTGCAAACTCCGATGCCCGTTCGTCGAGATACTCTTGAACCTTCTCTCCGGGAAGTTTCGCATTCATCGCCAAATCCAAAGCTGTAACTCGCCCTTGATTTTCCTTGATCAATCTGTAGAAAACGGAGTCTAAATGAGCTAGTTTGTGTTTTTGGTGCTGCTGGTAGAGTCTGCAAGCCCAAGCAATGCCCGCTGTGGTGGCGATCGCCCAAAACATCCTTCCCGACTCGAAACTGGCAACCGCCGTCAAGGAAATTGGCAAAAGCAGGGTAAGATATCCCCAAATGCTGCCCTTCTGTAGGTTATTGCTGTTTTTGACCATAGTTCCTAAACAGGTACGTAGTTTAGCTTAGCAGAGCGTGTCTGAATGCCACCAAAGTTTTTCGACAGTAAATATGTCGATCGGCTAATCGCTGACACACTCTACTACAAAATCCCAGAATCTACTTTTTTTGCAACCGAGGATTCATATAAATTCCGATTGCAACGGAATGATAGAGTCCAAGGCAGTGTCATGTCCCTACAATGTTATTTTGGGTAGAGAGAGGGCACTGCCATCTCCTAATTTTGGCTACTAATAATTTCGATGTTACCGGAAACGATATCATGTACTTTTTTCGCAAACAGATTGCCATCCTGTTCATAATTATTGCTTGCTGTACGCTGACGATTAGTTGCAGCGATAACCGAGCTGCCCAGTGTACTAAATTTACTGCAATTGTCGCTAAAGGCAACACTCTCATTGATATTAAGAAAGACAGCAACGATGCTGCAACGACTAAGAACTTAGCTAAAGATTTGAACCAGATAGCAAAACAACTTGAGGCGCTGCAAATCACAGACACAAATCTCAAAAAAATGCAGGGCCCATCGGTTAAATCCTTTCGCGAAATAGGTCAAGCACTCGGGGATATAGGCAAAGCTCTTGAGGCCGGAAATCAGGCTTCTACCAGTATAAAAGGTCGAGAGCAAATCCAAGCAGCTCAAACAGATATTATCAAGGCCGGACAGCGGGCGAATCAAGCAGCGGCAAATCAAGACGCTTTGACTGGCAAACTGATTAATTACTGCAAGGGCGATCGATCTTAAGCTAAGATTTTACACTCAGTAAGCTGTTCTGCATTTAAATTGTATGTTAAGAAACAATCAAACTCTTTTGGGGTGTCCCGATCGCCCTCAATATACAATTTAAATGCACGACAGCTTAATCCCCATCCAAAATTCCTACCATTACTTTCAGTAAATCGTCTAAATCATCAGGCACTTTAAATAAATGAATATCTCGAAAAATAGTCTTTTGACTCCGATCTAACTTGCCAAATCGCCAGAATTCTCCCATTGTCACAGCACCATAAAAAACATTTTGGTCTTCAACGTGTGACATCGCAATTAATTGTATAGCTAATTGAGTAAACCCTCTAGTCATATCATCGTTTCTTGCTTCAATAACCAATAACTATTGATTGGACTTCACGAGATAATCTAAATTTCCCTTTAACCAGTTATTAACATTGAGAGTATACTCAAATCGCAGTTGACATTGGCAGTATCGGACGAGATCCAGCAGTACAGGGGATACTAAAGATTCTCTTCTAGCTGTTTCGCTGCTGAGACTGATAAAAGGCAAAGTTGCTGTAATTCTTTCTTTGAGAAATGCTATTTCTTTTAGTTCTTTAGAGGTATGTGGCAAAGATAGCTCAGCGACAGTTAGCGAGTAATCAAATTCTGCTAAAATTTGATCCGTTTCGTAAGGTAAGTCAAAGTATGAACGAAAAGTATATTCTCGCCCTTCATCTAAGATTTTTTGCTTGGTCATACTGTTTTATAACTTCCACATCTTTGTGATTCTATTAGACCTCTTGCAAAATAATTTTGTGCTATTATGGAAAGTTTAGCCAATTTTATAATCTAGCAGGCTGGGCAAGTTTAAGGAGATGCCAATCAACCCAATAATTCAAAGTTTGACCTAAACTTGAGCCAACCTTTAAAGATAACACATATTTTTTTTGCAAGAGGTCTATTATATCTCAATCTTTTCGAGCTGAGCAGATGTAAAATTCCCGATCGCACATTTTGAAAACGACTCAACCTTACCTTAATTATTCACTTTCGATGCTTTGACAAACATTTGTCCTCCCAAAAATCGCCACAAGAAAGGCAATTTTAAGTAAACTTTTAAAAGCAAGGGCGAGGCCGGTCTGTTTTTCGTCGAAAACGGTAAAAATCTCGGTATCATTACGTCAATCTCAAAGCCGACAGTTTCTAAAAGCTCTTGCAGTGATAAGTGTGTAATTGGTAATTGATGGTCGATAAAATCGTAATATTCCTTGTAGGAGTATTTGAAATTAGGCTGAATTACTAAAAGGGAACCGCCGGGCTTGAGGGCATCGAAGCAAAATGAGATAATCTCTACCAGTTCTTCTTTGTTGTGGAGGTGTTCAAAAAAATTCGAGATAAAAATGCGATCGAACTGTTTGGAGAAAAATTGATGCTCGTCCAAATTTAACACATCAATATTCAGCACCTTCACATCAGGATTCGCAAATAACTTTGAATCGGGATTGAGGTCGATCAAACATTTTTCTGCTGCTCGAATCTGATTGATAAACTCGCAGTATCCACCGCCAATATCTAAAATCGCTGATTTTGAAGGAACATAATTTTGCAAGAAATCGTCAATCAAAACTTGCCAGAGAATGCGCTTTGCTTGCATTTGTTTGGAATCAAATCGATTGGCATACAATTTTTTGAGATATGCGTCGGCTTTCATAGTAAGATGGCAGAGACCAAGTATGAGTTTATCACGCAACACAGCCAATTATGAATGTTATATCTACCGAAATACCGGAAGTTCTGATAATTAAGCCGAAAATTTTTGGAGACGATCGCGGTTTCTTTTTTGAGAGTTTCAACCACCAAGCTTTTGTTGAAAAAACAGGTGTGACGGCAGAATTTGTTCAAGACAATCATTCCAAATCTTCTAAAAATGTGCTGCGCGGTTTGCACTACCAAATGCAGCAGCCTCAAGGCAAATTGCTGCGGGTAGTTGCGGGCGAAATATTTGATGTAGCGGTGGATATTAGAAAAAGTTCGCCGACTTTTGGACAGTGGGTGGGGTGTTTGCTGAGTGCAGAAAATAAGCGACAGTTGTGGGTGCCAGCAGGGTTTGCGCACGGTTTTTTAGTAGTTTCCGACTCTGCTGAGGTTTTGTACAAAACTACAGACTACTATGCACCGGCACACGAGCGGTGTATCCTGTGGAATGACCCCGATTTGGCGATCGACTGGCCGCTAAATGGTGCGCAACCAATCTTATCATCTAAAGACCAAGCTGGACAAACGTTGAAAAAAGCTCAAGTGTTTTGATCATGAAAATTTTACTCGCAGGCGGTAGCGGACAGCTAGCTCAAGAATTGCAGCAGATTTTATTATCTTCGGGAGAGGTAATTGCAGTCGATCGCACTCGCATCGATTTATCCCAACCCGAAAGTATCCGTCAAGCAATGGCCCAAATTCAACCGGATTTAGTCGTGAATGCGGCTGCTTACACGGCTGTAGACAAAGCAGAAAACGAACCGGAATTAGCACACGCAGTCAATGGAATTGCACCGGGAATTTTCGCAGAAGAATGCGCCAAACTGCGAGCGACTTTGATTCACTTTTCCACTGATTATGTATTTGATGGGAGTCGCGGTTCGGCTTATCTAGAAACAGATATTACGAACCCGCTGGGAACTTACGGCAAGTCGAAATTAGCAGGCGAAGAAGCAATTCGGAATGCGGTAAATCGGCATATTATTATTAGAACGGCGTGGGTTTACGGCAACGGTGGCAAAGGCAATTTTGTCAAAACTATGCTGAGGTTGGGGAAGGAAAGGGAAGAGATTCGAGTAGTAGCAGATCAAATCGGCAGTCCGACTTGGACGGGCGATTTAGCAGCAGCAGTTTCGCAAATCATCCCTCAAATCAAACCAGAAATCTTTGGAACTTATCAGTATACGAATAGCGGTGTTTGCAGTTGGTATGATTTCGCGATCGCCATTTTTGAAGAAGCAGAAAAACTCGGCTTTCCCCTGAAAGTTCAGCGCGTAATTCCCATCACCACCGCCGAATATCCAACACCCGCAAAACGTCCCGCTTTTTCCGTCCTCTCTACGGTGAAAATATCAGCACTTCTGGGCACATATCCTCCCCACTGGCGGCAAGGGCTCAGACAAATGCTAGCAAGAGAAGTCTAATGAAAAGTCGAGTAAATCTGTAAAGTAGCCAGAAACCGGGTTTTTTTACCAAAATACTTGGTTCAAAGCCTCAATAAAGTTAAAAACCCGGTTTCTTTAATCCCCGCCATATCCCAATCTCCCAATCTATGAAAGTCAAGCAACAATATGTTTTAATTGCCGCATCAGTTATCGGCATTCTGATACCAGCCTCATATATTTTGTACCTGATATCGCAAGCCGGAGACTTGTCTAACTTTGACTATTGGTGGATGACGTGGAATTTTTATTCAGTAGACGGTTTCTCTACAAATCCTTTTAATTGGATATTTAAAGCGAACGAGCATTTTGTCTTGATTCCAGCAATTATCTATGCCTTAAACATTGTTTTTACCCAAGGTTCAAATATTGGTTTATGTTTAGTTGCCTGGTTTTTAGCTTGGATTCAGTGCCATGTATTAATTGCTTTGCTGCCGCTAAAATTAAGGAATTATCCGCTGCAATTTATCTCAGTTATCCTTTGTATTTCTATTTTTAATTTTACTCCGGCGGCGGCGCACAACTGGATGCGCGGATTCAGCGGTGTTCACTGGATAATTGCTAACTTATTTGTGATTTGTTCTATATTTTGTTTGCAATCCTATGTGATTGCTTTGTCAAATAAGAGAGAGGCAGAGCCTCGTGATATTCATTCCCCGGCAAAGCCTGGGAACGAGAGATATAAGCAGAATATTTGGGTAATTGGCAGTATTATTTTTGGGATTTTAGGCTGTATTAGCTACAGCACTCCTTTAGCTTTATGGCCGATATTGTGTGCTGCTGCGCTTGTGCTGCGGTTTCCTCGGCGAATAACTTATTTGTATTTCGCTGCTTCGACTGTGGTGATTGGGATTTATTTTTTAACTTATAAAACTCCATCTCATCACCCTTCTTTAACCAAAATTAACCCGCTCAAAACTCTCGAATATATTCCAATTTATCTCGGCGGAATTTTTAGCGAAAATGTGATTGTTGCTTCGATTATTGGTATAGTTGGTTTGATAGCTGTAACGGGTTTTATCGGTTATTGGCTATTTGTAAAAAAGGTCGATCGCCCGGAGTGGCTACCTTGGCTGTCAATCCAACTTTACACGCTGCAAACGGCGTTAATGGCCGCTGTGAGTCGATCGGGATTTGGGCTCGAACAGGCCACCGCTTCCCGCTACGCCACACTCCCAGCTTTGTTTTGGATGAGCACAATTATCCTCACAGTGTTGTGGGTGCGCCAGTTGCAGCCAACACCGAGAATTCAAGGGCGTTGGCTGACACCGCTGTTTGCAGTCACGACAGTCGCAATTATTCTCATGTACGGGGTGGGAGGCGAAACTGCAATTGCGATCGCCCGCAGAGCCACTTATCAACCGCTAGTCGCACTTTCCTTGCAGTTGGGAATCACCGATATCACCCTAATTAAAGACAGAGTAGGCAACAGACCAGCCGCGTTTATCGGGTTAATCGATGCCTTAAAAACTAACAACCTAGTACCATTCAATCGAGACATCAAAAAGCATAATTTCTGTGCAGTATTAGATACAAAAATCGATCCAAATTTACTATCAGCGCCTAAGGAAGGAGTACCCGGATACTTTGATACAGTCACCAAACTTGCACCAGCAGCCTCCAGAGTAATTGGTTGGGTTGGAGACCCCGAAAACAATGTAAAATGTATTGCCATTCTCAACCAAGAAAATCTCGTTCGAGGTTTTGCCATGTCAGGTTTTCCGCGTCCAGACTTAGTTAACTTATTTGGCCCAGCCTACGCATCCGCAGCTTGGAGAGGATACATCCAAACATCGCCAACAGATAAACTATTAACAGCCTATGCCTCATTTAAAAACCGCGAAGGTTGGGTAGCCTTGCGAAATTCTCAAACTATCAATAACAACTAAAAAAAACTTAGATAAAAACCTCTCTGACTTCTCTGCGTCCTCTGCGCCCTCTGCGGTTAAAAAAATCATGCAAAAAGACCTAAGTTTCGTAATCCCCGTTCACAACGAAGAAGCAACACTCAAATTGCTGTTTGAAAAAATTAAAACTGTCATGTTTCAAACCGGAATAGACAGTTACGAAATCATTTTTATAGACGACGGGAGCCGCGATAATTCATGGCGGGAAATTGCCGATTTAGCCAGCCAAAATCGGCAGTTAATTAAAGCGATTAAAATGCGCCGCAACTTTGGCAAATCCGCCGCACTTTCAGCCGGATTTCGCAACGCAGCCGGGAGAATTATCTTTACTCTCGATGCCGATTTGCAGGACGATCCCGCCGAAATTCCCAAATTTTTAAATCATTTAGAATTGGGATTCGATTTAGTTTCCGGTTGGCGAAAACAGCGAAACGACCCACTTTCCAAAACTTTACCTTCCAAGTTGTTTAATGCTGTTGCGTGTTTGCTGACTGGGGTAAAAATGCACGATATGAATTGTGGTTTTAAAGCTTATCGCAGGGAAGTTTTGCAGTCAATTAAATTGTACGGGGAATTGCACCGCTATATTCCGGCTTTAGCAAACAATTTAGGGTTTAAAATTGGTGAAGTAGTTGTCGAACACCATCCGCGAAAACACGGGAAATCGAATTATGGCTGGGAACGCTACGCGCGGGGATTTATTGATTTGCTGACGGTGTTGGCGACTACACAGTATTTGCACAAACCGGGTCATTTGTTTGGGGGTTTGGGGTTGTGTTTTGGCTTGGTTGGGGCTGTTTCGCTGAGTTATTTGATTGGAATTTGGTTTCTGAATTTGGCGGGGATGCACTTTGGCCCGATCGGCAATCGACCTTTGCTATTTTTTGGGATTTTGTGTACAATTCTGTCGGTACAGTTGATTTCTTTGGGGATTTTAGCGGAGTTGATGGCGCGAAATGTGGATGCTGATTATGTGGATAAGCAGATTTGCGAAATTATTGATGATTCGGATTTGAATTTTTAACTGATAAATCACAGGCAAGATGTCTGTGCCACAATCACTATCACAGGCAAGATGTCTGTGCCACAATAAAGGCTGATATTATTTGATTTTATACAGTATCCATTTGCCTTCTTTATCTGCAATTATTCCTTCGATATTTGGATGCCAATCGCTGCGAGTTAGGATGTAATCGGCGTTATAGTTTCGGGCTACCTTGACTAAATCGTCACTGCTGCGGCGGCTAAATATATCGTTTCCTCCCCAAATCATTTGCGGATTTAATGAGACTCCTAAAACAGCTTCCATGCGATTTTGCCATTCTTTAATACCTTTTTCGGTCAAGGGAAAGTTTTTGAAGTTGACTACAATTGCTCTTTGTGAGAAATACTGAAAGCTGGTAACAGATGGCGGAATTAATACCACTGCATCTTGACTGCTTATTTGGGAAAAGCGTAAAGCTAATTTGCTTAAGTCGTCGCTGGGAACGGCGTTGATATTAATTCGGGTTTGAAATATATCTAGCATAGGTTTGGGCAATATTCCGGCTATTCCTAAGACTAAAGTGGCGGTGGTTGCTAAGGCTAAAATATGGGTGGTAGTTTGTTTTATGGCTGTAGAAACCGCTGTCTTTTCTAAGATGAATGGCAAACAGAGAATTGAGAAAAAGATGGGAATGCTGATTGTGCGATCGCCAATTATTTCCCATGAATTAGTCAGCGGATCTATTAAGCTAAAAATTAAGGTTGCTACTATCAAAACCCATAAAAAACCACTGTAACGTTTGGGAAATACATAATTTCTATTTTGCCAAACAGATAATCCTAAAAATATAATACCTCGAAAAGGTAGAGTTAAAACAATCAGTAACAACAAAGCAATGGCTATTTTTTTATCTCGATAAAGTTGTTCGACGGTTAAACTAACCGCAATAAATATAATTAGTTGCGCGAAGGGGACTGTTCTAGCTAACTGTATTTTGGCGATAAAAGCCAGCGGGTAAACTTCGACAAATACGTAATTTAGCACTAATGCAAAAATCGATGTACTAACAATTACATAAAAGTTAGACTTGTCTTTTTTACCAAGTAAATCGGCATTTTTGATGCACAGCAAACCGCCAATTATGAAACAGATAAAGTTGAACCAATTGCCAATTGGCCAATTTGACGGGAGGATGTGGTGGGGGTTGCGGACTTTGGCGTGAATGAAGACAAACTCGGCATTGTCGATAGTTTGAGTGCTGGTAGTACCTGTCAATAACATGGGTACGTACACTATACTTGCCATTACTGCTAAAAGTACGATCGACAAAATCAACGTTTTGAACTTCCGCTGTCTTACAGATTCTATCAGTAAAACGGGAATCATCATCAATCCTGGTAGCAAACCCACTAAGAATTGCAGCAAGCAAGCTAGTCCAAAAAATAAATATCCTGTCAACCATTTTTGACGCAAACTAAAATAAATTCCCCAAATTGCCAAACCCATCGCGAAGGTACTGGGTACTGATTTTGTGGAAAATATCAGGGTGTTGCCAATATCTGTAAATGAAGCGGCTATAGATAAAAAAGTCATCACCGCTGCGGCGAGTTTGGAATTAGTATAAATATTAATAATTGCGTAGCAAGCTAGGATAAATGAACCGAAGGCTAGAAATTGATAAATAAAATGGGCTTGGGGAATTCCGGTTCCTAAGTTTGCCAAGAAATAGATGATATAGTAATAGTAGGATCTTGGATTAAATTTAACCATTTCCTGAACATAATAGTCATTTTTATAAAGTTCAGTATTTAACATAAATTGAATCGGCGGCACTTCGGGAAAATTGCCGCCAATTGGGAATTTATACCCTACTGCTATCAACGAACCGATGATAACAAAGGTATAGAGAGATAGATTAAAATACCAGTCGGATTTTTGATTTTTCTGCATTGACGGTTCAACTTACCTACTGACAGCTAAATTATTAATCTCCAATTTGCATTGTTGGGTTAAATCCTGTTTCTCGCTACTCAATACCTCAAGCAGCAGATAAATTGGATTTTTACCTTTAACTAATAGATTTAAGTCGGATAGATTTACTTGAGTGTAATTTTGTGCTGCTGAGTCTATTAATTTACCTTGCTTGTTCCACAAAGTCAAGCGCAGGGAAACTCCTGGACATTGTTTGTTAGGTAAATTCATTTTTCCTGTAACTTGCGCTTTGTCTGAGATGGAACCTAAATACAGAAATGAGGTATCTATTTTCTGGCTATTTTTAATGGGATGAGTTACAATTTTATAGAGGTTATTCGATTCTCGACTGACTGAATAATTAGCACTTGTGTAGATTGACTGATTCAAGCTAATCCAATCTAACTGTGTACCTGGTTTCTCGCCTATTTGTTTCTGCATCGCATCAAGAGTTTTGACGGCTGTGGCGATCGCAGTCGGACGAATTCTCTGATAAACTCTAACAGTGACACCGTTTTCTAGCTGAAACTGTTCGGGTAATTCTTGGAAATCACTGGAAATTTCCCAATTTTGAGTAAAAGCATCATACACAACTTTAACAACATCTTGTTCGTGCGATCGCAAAACCTGTTCGTCACTCAGCAATACCTGCTGAAAGGGCACAGCAACCACCGCATATTGCGACATCAACAACTCCGGTAGTGGGTAAGTATCGCGGGAGTCAATTTGCGGGCGCCCAATCGTATTTAATTTCCACCAACCGCTGGGCGGATTTAATTTGCGATTAGCTTGTCGGAGGATATTAGCATTAAAACTGTTGGAAGCGCCGACAATATAAATCGGTTCTTCGTTTGGTGCTAATTTTCGCAGAAACTCAACTAATTTTACCACTTCGCCGTAGTCCGATCGCACTAACGGCGGAAAATTAGCCACAAACAGTTTTGACAAATCCACTTTGACAGGAATCAACCCGACTGCGGCATTCACAACTAAGTATAAACCAGCCGCGCCCAGTATCAGATAACGGATTTTCCCCCTGAGTGTCAGCCAAGTTGTCCAGAAAAATGCAGATAATCCCAAAAGTGCGATCGGTGTAACATGAATTGTATAGTGCAAGTAGCCATAACGCAAGACGAAAAGCCATTCAACCAGCGACAAAATTCCGAATAGCACAACAAAAATAGCAGCCTCAGAAACCAGCATTCGAGTCAGCATCCCCGCCGAAAAACCAATAGCTACTAGCAGCCAAGTTCCCAAACCGTAAAAAGAGGCATAACGAATTAAAATATCACTTACAGACAAACTCCAAGCAGCATACAAATTGCGGTAATCCACCGTCACGGCGCTGCGAGTAAAATCTCCCGCTACTAGCATTAAAACAGTCAAGCTAGTTGCAGCAATTAACCCCAATTTTACACCCGATTCCAATAAATATCGGTAGGGAAACGGCATTGCCGTATCCTGTTTTTGGGAAAACGGCATTGCCGTATCCCTACCGCATATTAGTACAATAAACTCTATGGAAGCCTGTAAAGCTGCTGCACCCAAAAATGCGATCGCACTATAAGCAAAATGTCGGCGAAACAGCATAGCCACAGCCAGTAAAAAGCCAATTAACGGTATCCTCCACCAACTTTTTAGCTTGACATCTTGCAAATAGACTAAAATTGCCAGGGCTATAAATACACAGCCGCCAGTGTCCAAATATCCCCGCAGAGTCGGAATCCAACTCATCGGAATTAATAAACTCAGTAACACCGTTGACCAAAATACCAGGCGCGGATAAACTAGAATTAGCTTTGCAGAAATTGCTCCCAGCAACAGGCGAAATGGCAGCACATAAATTAGCGAAACACTGAGAATATAACTCAATCGAGATTCGCCAAACAACAGAATAAACGGCACTAAAGGTAGCGAAATTAACAGATTTTTTTCTTTAGATAGCGATTCTATAACTTCACGTATTGCTTGATTCGGCGAGTCACGAAATAAATTTGCCGTGTTGACTGTAGCGGTGTTGTATCCCGCGTAATCCCACCAATAAAAAGTATGTTCGCTAGATACATAGATTGAGGTAACAGCAACTGTCGCTAGAATAAGTAAAAATAGGAAAAACCCATCAATCAGAAACTTGCGAGGTAACTTAAAAGAAACAAAATTAAATAATCCCATCAGCCTCACAACCCTAAATAACTCATAGACGCACAGATAGTCAGAAACCGGGTTTTTTGCGAAAATACTGCATCAAGACCTTTAATCCCGATAAAAACCCGGTTTCTTTGGTAAGCTGTTACGCATTTAAACCACTAATGATCCAGTAGGGTGCGTCAGCTAGAACATATACTATACATGGGAAACGCTTATTACTGACGCACCCTACTATCCTCCTTTAAATGCCGAACAGCTTATTAACGCGCGTCCAGGAATGTTACTTTAAAACAGTACCTTGCAAAAAACTATCCAACTTTTCTGCATATTGCCGATTGGCGATCGCACTTGGATGCAAATCATGAGGTAAATTATTATTGGCAGGTATTTTCAAGTCAACCGAAATATCCACCGTCGCAATTCCCTCCTGACTTAACTCCTCCAACATCTTAGCAGAACCAGCATTAATTCCCGCAACAACTAACTTAACACCATTAGCCTCAGCCAAACGATTAAACTCTTCAATAATTGCCTTGGAAACATCGTGGCTTTTGTACAATCCCTCTTCAAATTGATTGTAATTAACCTCCAAAAAATTCACTAATGCCGAAACCCGCATCAGAGGCCATTCGTCATATTCCAATTTTGTCATGCTGTAGGTAAAATTACTTTTTCCATCCAGCCTAGCATCAGGCTGAAACAGAATACCAAGTTTATTCCAAGCAGCCATTTGCTTGCTTCTCGCCCTCAATAAAGTATTGCGCCTATCGTGAAAACCCGCATAAGCAATCACGGCAATCTTCGGTTTTTTCCCCTGTTTAAGAGCTTCCTTAAATTGAATAAATGAGTGCAGAGTCCCGTAGCCATTAACGCCAAAATTGACTATTTCATATTGTGGTAATTTCTCTTGCAGCAACCACGCATAGGTTTCGCTGTCATTCAAAGACCAACCGTAGGTAAAAGAACAGCCGAATATCCAGATTTCAGGCTTGGTTGACGATTGATTGTAAGTATTGAGTGGATGTGTTATTCTTAAACTATTATTGAGATGAGTTGCATTAAACGAATAATTACCGTTAAGCGTTACCTTGAACTTTCCAGGCAAATGCTTGTAACCGAGTTCGGAGTCTTTGGTAAAAAAGTTACCTTTGGGTTCCACCGCAACATCAGCATTTTCTATTTGCCACGGTTTGTATCCCGCAACTCGCAAGACAATTTCAGCGGTGGTAACAGATAAAAATATTGGGAAAATTAGATACGTTATCAATCTGAAAGCTGAAGTTTTAAGGAAATCTTTTTTCATAATTTATTGTAGCGAGAGGTTTGATAAAGATGATTCGCCGGTTGATATCAATTCCGGCTGCGCCGGAATGATATAGAGGACACGGCAGTGCCGTTTCCCTACCGGGATCAATTGTAGGGACAAAGGCCAAGCCGTGTCCTCCGCTTATATCTCGCATCGGGATTTTGTAAACCAAACCTAACATCATCCCGCTTCAGACAGCCTCACTTTATTACCAATCAACTTCAGAAAACTCGCTCCAAAATGTTGAATCTCCAAAAAATTAGCATAGGCAGAAGTTGACTTGTAAACCCGAAAAGTCCGCATAATTCCTAAAGTAGCAGCACTTTCCAGCGGGCCAACAAAGCTAGTATCCCTGTCCAAGAAATGAGACTGCTTAGTCCAGTAAGTCATCTGTTCTGCATTCAAAAAATAGCAGCCGGAATGAGGATTCAAAGCCCGCTCAAAGGAAATTGGTTGTTCCATGATTTTTCCGACTAACTGCGGCTGTTCCTCCACATTTTGAAATTTAGCAGTAGCTGATGCCGTTAAATCCCCATCAATATATGATTTAAAAACAGCCCCTTGAGGCGATACTTCATAACGATTTGGTTGCAGCAAATTTCCACTTCCGCCGTGATGCGTAAACCAGTTTAACTTCCTAAAAAACCACGGATCGTGTAGAATTAAATCATCTTCCAAATAACAGAAATAATCATATTTGTCAAGACACGCTCGCAAAACTGCTTGACATTCAAACCCCAACAGCAGTGGTTCGCATTTCGTAGCATGGTGCATAAAAGACCTCGGCTGCACGGGCAGTTGAGGCAATAGATGATAGCCTTGAGTTGTGCAAATAACAATGTCAATTTCGTGACTTTGAGCTTGATTGACTGGGATAGTTGCGCACTCGCCAATATGGATCATGCACTGAGATTTGCCGTACAAAGCTTGCAGCGATGTCACGCAAGCGGTTAAAGCATTTAGTCGCGGTTGGGGATCATTTCGCTGGGAAGCGTGTTTCCCGTCGCCGCTGGGATTGTAAAAGTGAGCAATTGTAAATAGAATTCGCATTGGTGTGGATTTAACAATTAAAAATTAAACAATAAAACAGAACGATCGCACAATAGCCTATAAATATTACCGCATTCAGTCGCTAAATAACTCAGGCAATCGATCGCGCAACTCAGCATTTAAACGCGGCAAGTCATCCCGCATTTGCAAGTACCAATCTCGGCGCTGTCGGTAGTGCCCGCACAGCAAGCGGTTGTCGCGCACCCATTCGTAAGCATTCGCGGCTATTTCCCGACGCATAGATGTGTCAGAAATCAGTGAATTCAGCTTGATTTCAAACTCTTTTTCATGTCTATAAATCAATCCAGTTTCACCTTCAACAATCGAATGTTCATACACGGTGGGACTCGCTAGCACTGCTACTCCTCGCGCCGCACACTCAATGAATTTTAAGTCGGATTTCATTTCGTTGACTGGATTGGAAACGAGCGGCAGTAAAGCTATATCGCAACTATACATGATTTCTTGATACCGTTCGTAACTGCAAAATGGTTCAAATTCTTTGTGCTGTATTTCCAAAGATTCAAAAAATCTGCTGTCGTGAATTACTTTAACTCTAATCCGGTGTTTGTGAGCTGCTAAAACTCGATTGAGCGCTGCCATAATCGGCTGCCAATCTTTTTCGCGGTTGAGTGCACCAAAAAAGATGGTGACTGTATCTTCTGTGGGATAGATTCGCGGCGTAGGTAGATAAGCTAATTGATTTGGAAATACGGAAACATGAGGATTGTAGTGTCGCAGGATTTTTGCAAGCGGTTCGGTAGAAGTTTGAACGCAGTGACAGCCGCGATAGCTGAGGTAATTGCTGTCTGCGTATTCGCGGCGGCGGATGGGATTGTCGTCAATTTCAGCTACTATTAAATAGTCTTGTTGTAGGAGTTCTTTGAGTTTGGGAATATAGGCGGGATATTGCATGATTGTCCGTTGCCAGATGAAGACTTTTTCTTCTCCAGATAGCGGGGGAATTAATTCTGCTGTTTTGACTGCGGATGCGGTGCGGATACCGGGAATTGTGGCGCTGAATTTGTCGGGTTCCAAAACTCGCACTCGATCGCACCCTGTAGGAGCCATAATAATGGTTTGGATCAGCAGTCTGCGCGGAGGTACGATCGATCTAGTCGATCGCACGATATAATGTTCAGCACCGGTTTCCGTCGCAAAAGTGCTGGATGTGAGCTCTAAAGCCTTTACCATTGGATGCAGCAACTCCTGGAAGTGAACAAAAGTTTCAGTTTTGTGTCCCTTCCCTTGCAATTCGTAAACCCGCAATCCGGCATCAGCAAATAATGATTTAATACTTTCTAGGGTAAACCAGTGCTGCATCTTGCCGTCGGGATTTTCCCAATTTCCGCGCAGCAGATTGACAATTCGCCGCCAATATTGAGCGTTGGGAATGCTCGCGAATATTTGCCCCTCCGGGTGAAGCAAAGCACTGTATTGTTCTAATATCTGCCAAGGATTTTTGAAATAGGGGAGCAAATCGCCGAAAATCAAGCAATCGACCGTTTCTGGGGCGATGTCGAGACTTTCTACGGCAATTTCTTCAATATCGGCTACTGTCACCCAGTCTAGTCGATCGACCGCAATTTGGGCTTTTTGTCGATCGCGCTCGATGCCAATATACTGACAGTGAGGATTTATCTGCTTGTACTCTTCGCCCGTAGAACCCGTACCGCAGCCAATTTCGACAATGACTTTAGCATCCGGCGGTAGCAGCTTCAAGAGGTCGTGGTTGACGCGATCGATCACTTTATCTAAAATTCCTGATTAGTTTGTCGTAAAATAAAGCAGAGCAATCCATGCCAACAGACAAACAGCCGAAGGTTAGCATGGCGATGATAGTATACAATGGCGATCGGCACATTTGTCAAGCATTAAATTTTCTGTTGCCAACTCTTTCTCTTCCCTCTCTTCTCTTCCTCTGCGTACTCTGCGTACTCTGCGTACTCTGCGTTTAATTTAAATCTTATTCGCCAATCGTACTCATATTACTATATGTTAGCAAATATTCATCCAAATTGTAATTTGTGTTCAACCATATCCTCGTGCAACCGCAATGGAGATTATCAATTAATTCGGCTTATACCAATTTTTTATGAGGCTGCTCCCGAATCCGATCCCCCCTAGCTAAGAGGGCGGGCACGGGGGCACCGCCCCTACTAAGGGGGGGACAAGATTCCGATCAAAGTCCCCCTTCTTAAGGGGGATTTAGGGGGATCGAGATATGTGCAACGACCCATTAAATTGGTATTATTCCTCAAAAATTAACACAGCACTGTACTAAATACATTATAAATTATGAACCCTAATCTAGGAATAAACATTGCCGGCTACATCAACGGCGAATTCGGAATAGGAGAAGGAGTCCGAGCCAACATCAGAGCAGTAGAAGCCGCTGGCATTCCCTTCACTATCAACAATTTTACCCGTAGTCCCCACCGCAAACGAGACACGACATATCAAAATTTTAGCCAAGACAATCCCCATCCCGTAAACTTAATTCAAGTCAACGCCGATGAAGTTGAAACCTTCATCAAACATACAGGTTCTAGCTATTTTGAAAACAAATATAACATCGGTTTTTGGGCCTGGGAACTCTCCGCATTTCCCCCGGAATGGCAGCCAGCATTTAACCACTTTCATGAAATCTGGACTTACAGCAACCATTGCGCCGAGGCAATTTCCGCAGTCTCGCCAATTCCGGTAATTAAAATCATGCCCAGTATTTCTCTGGCTCAATCTGCGCTTGAGAGAGAAGCACTAAATTTACCTAAACACAAATTTATTTTCCTATTTGTCTTCGACTTTTCTAGCCGCATTGAGCGCAAAAATCCTTTAGCAGTCATTCAAGCATTTAAACAAGCTTTCGGCGAAGATGACCGCGTATTGTTGGTTGTCAAATCTTCCAATTCAAAGAATTTTCCAGAAGCTCTAGCATCCTTAAACTCAGCCATAGTAAATCATTCAAATATCAAACATCTAAACGGGTATTTGTCCAAAGAAAAAATCAACGGTTTGCTCTACAATTGCGACTGTTACGTATCGCTGCATCGCTGCGAAGGATTCGGCTTAACAATGGCTGAAGCTATGTTTTACGGCAAACCCGTAATTGCCACCGGTTATTCATCAAATACAGAATTTATGAATGTCGGGAATAGCTTTTGTGTCAAGTATAAATTAATCCCAATCGAGCAAGATTGCGGGCCTTATAAAAAAGGCAATGTTTGGGCCGCAGCGGATGTCGAACACGCGGCTAATTTAATGCGGTATGTCTTTAACAATTCCCAGGAAGCTCAACAAATTGGAGCGATAGCTGCTGAGGAAATTAAAAGTTTACTCAACCCGCAAGTTACGGGTGATAAAATTAGAAAACGTCTTGAATATATTGCCGAGATTACCGATAACTTTCAAAACTTGCCTTTGTCAGGAACAGGCAAAACCCAGCCTACTAAAACTAGCAATGACTTGGAGCAATTTTTCTTATCATCGCGAGAAACGAAGGTATTTAAATTTAATACGCCAGATAAAATTCTACCTTCACAGCTTAAAACTCAATCAAAAGTAGAACTGCAAAGCTGGCAGCCGAAGGTGAGCATTTGCATTCCGACATACAACGGAGAAGCATTTATTGAGGAAACAATCAAAAGTGCGATCGCCCAAACTTACCCTAACATAGAACTGATTGTATCCGACGACGGCTCCACAGACCGCACAATTGCGATCGCCCAATCATTCCTATCCCAAACAACCGCCAATTTCCGCATCATCCTCCACCGCAACTACGGCTTATCACAAAACTGGAACTTCTGTATCTCCCAAGCAACAGGCGAATACATTAAATTTCTGTTTCAAGACGACTTGCTGGAACCAGAATGTATCGAAAAAATGGTTTCCCTGGCCCAACAAAACCCAGAGATAGGCATGGTTTTCTCCCCGCGCGGCATCACCATCGCTGAAGATGAATCTCACCCAATTTTGCGGAAAGCTTCTCAATCAATCAAAGATTTACACAAAAGTTGGTCAAATTTAAAATTAATTCAGCCCGGACAAGAATTGCTGGCTGATCCTAACTGCTTGAACAACCCAATTAACAAAATTGGTGAACCGAGTACCGTCTTAATTGCCACCCGAGTCTTTGCCGAAATTGGATTGTTTGATTCGGGATTATCTCAATATGTAGACTTAGATATGTGGTGGCGAATCATGGGGAATTATCACATCGGATTTGTAGACGAAAAACTGTCGTCGCTGAGGATTCATCCCGAACAACAAACATGGAAAAACTTTGCTGCTGGGGAAAATCATAAAGATGTGGTCAGATTTTACAAGAAACTCCTAGATAGTCCTGATTACAGCTTCCTAAATAAAAAAATTAAACAGAAAATTAGCAACAAGTTGGCATTGAGAACCCAGCCGAGTTTATCTGATTTGTCAACACTGATTGAACGCTACAACAAATCGCCCTCAAACGGGTTTATTCTTGAGCAACTCCGCCAATGTCGCCAACAAGTAGCTGAATATTGGCTAAATTTGCCAGCCGACAAATTAGAAAGTGCTTATTCACAAGAATCGGGAAAAGCTCATAACTTGCTGCTAGATAGTACCCTCAGATATGAAACCTTAACCCAGTCAGAACAAAGTTTTGTCCAGCAGTTATCCTCGAAACTTGCTGAAGGAGGGGAATTTTCCGAGCAGATTCAATATGCTCTCGCAGCGATGCTGTACTGCGACGCTTATCAGTTGCCGCTAGGGTATCAAAATGCAGCGATTCCTCAGTGGTTTTTTGATGACTTTCTGAAATTCCTATTTCAGTCGCCGAGTTATTTTAAACTGAGATGTGGGATTGTAAATAACGGGCAAGATGCCCGTTCCACAAAAGATAAATTTTCTACTGGTGGAACAGGCATCTTGCCTGTTAGTTCCACAAGAGATGAATTTTCTACTGGTGGAACAGGCATCTTGCCTGTTAGTTCCACAAGAGATGAATTTTCTACTGGTGGAACAGGCATCTTGCCTGTTCCTAAACAAGAAATTGAAAATGATGCAAAATATCAGTTTAAACAACAGTCGGAAGTTGAAAGGTACTCTGCATATTTCCAGCAGTTAATCCAGTATGTCGCTGCGAATATTGCCAGTTTCCCAGATTCGGAAGTTTGGCGTTATCTGGCGGCATTTATGGCGCAGAATGTTAGCTTCAAAGCTTTGTATTTGAGCGAGGCTAATCTGCTGAATGTATTGAGTCAGCGCGCTGATATTCTGGAATTTCATTTGAAAAATATGGGCTGTCAAATAGACTGGGATTTTGCTCGGAGAGAACCTGAAAGCACTAAAATTAGAGTGGGCTTTTTGCTCGATAAAATCAGCGATGAATTCGAGACTTTGGCGGCAATTCCAAATTTTGAATATTTAGACAGAAATAAATTTGAAGTTATCGTGTACTATTTCCAGGTGCAAGACGAGGGACTGGGGAAATATTGCGAAAATTGTGTTGACAAATTGGTGCAACTGTCGGAGGATTTGCTGACTCAAGTGCAAGAAGTTCGATCGTACAATTTAGATATTCTGCTAATTAGCGCCAATACCACCGATACTTCCCAACCAACCGCGCTGCTGTGCTTGCACCGACTAGCGCGCGTGCAAATGGCTACCGCCGCATCAACCCCCGCCACCACCGGAATCCGAAATGTTGATTACTTCCTAGTCGGAGATTTGACATTACCCGCAGATGCAGCAGCACAGTATCGGGAAAAATTAATTACTTTAGAAGGCTCGGGAGTTTGTCTCAGCTATCCTGTAGAATCAGCACCTGCCAGAGTTGAACCGACTCGCAGCAGTTGGGGAGCCACCGATGAATCTATAGTGTTCATGTCCAGCACTCCAGCTTTTAAAATTATCCCAGAATTGAGAGAAACCTGGGTGAAAATTATTGCCGCCGTACCAAATTCTATTTTAGTTTTGTATCCCTTTCGTTCCCGCCCAGACAACTATCCGACAGTGCCTTTTTACAACGAAATTCGATCGCTCTTTGGGGAATCTGGGATTGACAAAAAACGGGTAGTTGTGATACGAGCACTACCAAATCGTGCAGATTGCATAAAATGTTTGAAATTAGCTGATATATATTTAGACTCCTATCCATACAGCGATGCCTGCTCCTTAGTAGAACCGCTGTTGACCGGGTTGCCTGTAGTGGCAAGAAAAGGGCAAACAGCTCGATCGCGACAATCCGCAGCCGTCCTCGAAGAACTATTAATTCCTGAATTGGTAGCAAACAGCGAGAACTCTTATATAGAAATGAGTACAGCACTGGGAACCAACCCAGAACTGCGTCGGCGCTATCGGGATCGAGTCCAACAAAAAATCGCAGCAAACCCCAAATTTCTTGACAGCCGCGCTTACTCCGAGAGAATAGGCAAACTATTTGAAAGGAACCGATAGCGAGGCAAAGCGTCAAGAAATAGGCAGTAATAGCGCTAGCCTGGTGACGCTCTGCTATCATCGGGAGATTGAGGGGTTAGTGGTTGTCGCTCTTTTCCTGCCACAGCTAAATTAAAAGGGAAAGCGCAAGTCAGTTGGAGATAAAAAAATGACAGGACTTTTTCAGATAGGCGATAAATTACTTCAAGCTCAGGATATGCCATCGCTCCTGAAGCGGTACCAGTTAATGCCGCAATTCTTGCGGGGTGTAGTAGTAGACCAAGCGATCGCATCCTTTAGTTGCAACGACGAAGAACGCCAATCCGCCGTCGAAAACTTTCTGGCGCAATACCAACTGACAGCCCCCGAAGCCAAAGAAGCTTGGCTGCGCAGCCAAAATATGACAGAAGCAGAACTTCAAGAGATGGCCGTTAGGCCCTTGCTGATCGAAAAATTCAAGCAAGAGACTTGGAGACCTAAAGTAGATAATTATTTTTTAACCCGCAAAGCCAGCCTAGACCACGTAGTCTATTCCTTGGTGCGCACCAAAAATCCAGCACTGGCAAACGAACTTTACTTTCGCATCCTCGAAGAAGAACAAAGCTTTGCCGAAGTAGCCCGCGACTTCTCCGAAGGCCCCGAGTCCAAATCCGGCGGGCTGTTGGGGCCAGTCCCCCTCAGTCAGCCCCACCCAGCAATCAGTAAACTTTTATCAGTCAGCCAACCAAATCAACTCTGGACGCCGCGTCCTCTGGCAGAATGGATGGTAATTATTCGACTAGAAAAGTTCATGCCAGCCCAGCTTGATGAATCGATGCGGCTGCACTTGATTAACGAACTCTTTGAAAGCTGGCTCGCCGAACAGATATCACAAATAGGCCCGCTACAGCCGCTCTCTTCCGTATCTTCAATATCTTGACCGAAACTAATTTGGTCAGGATCCCCCGGATTTATCCGTGGAGACTTTAAAAAGCTTGGCATCCCAACAAGAACCCCGCGGATTCATCCGTGAATTCAATCTAAAATCTAAAATCAAAAATCGAAAATTGGATGACTTCTTCCGCTGTTTCTCTCACCCAAATTCAGGATTTCTTAGCTCAAACACCTCCCTTTGACCGACTGTCAGAGGGGGCTCTAACAGCCTTGGTGGCTAAATGCCAACTCCTAGGCTACCGGACGGGGCAACCCCTGTTTGAACGGGAAAAAATGCCGACTCAAGTGGCAATTATCTATGAAGGTCAAGCTCGGCTGCTGGGCTTTGACCAGCGATCGCAACGGCACGTAAGTTTGCGCTTGGCGCAGTCGCAGGAAATTCTCGGCTGGGCTGGCTTGCTCAGAGGAGTTCCTTGCGAAACGGCGATCGCCTCTACAGATGTAATCGCGATCGTCCTACCCGCCGAAGATTTCCTGAACGTACTGGAAAAACAGCCGACATTTGGAGAAGCCTTTCGCGATCACTGTTCCTTAAGCGAAGTATTTGAACTGTTGAGCCTGGAATTGCAGCGCCAAGCCGACGGCACTTCCAATCTCAAGGAACTCACCCTGCAAGCTTGGCAAGACGCCGCAGTTGTCAACATACCAAACGGCAACAAAAAAACTCAAGACCTCGCCAAAGAGCTAGATGCCGATCGAATTTGGCTCGTCAGCAGCGGCGTCTTAGGCGACTTTCCCACCGGTAGCCGCTTCTCTGTGGAAAACGCAGCCAAATCCTTCAAAGTCGAAGGCCGCGTCGGCGCCCGCTTGGTCGGTTTCCGGGAACCGCCAGAACCCCAACCCGAAACAGACTCATTAAATGGTACGACAGAGCCTGCTGTCTCTGTGCTGAAGCCGCCCGGCGGAAAATTGCTCGACATTACGATCGCCCCAGAGCGTCCCCCAGAACCCGGAAGCGACCAACCAAAGGATGCGGCGAGATACCCAGTTTTCCGCGCCAAAGGGCAGATTGAAGCCCCGCTAGCTTGCTTCCAAATGTTGAGCAAGTATTTCGGCCTCAAATTTCGCCGAGATATCATTCGCAAAGTTCTAGAAAATCAGTTAAAAACCGCCGGTTCTATCAGTATGCAGGCCTGCGGGGCGATCGCCCAAAGCATCGGCCTCACGCCCCAATTAGCCCAAGTCCCAGCCGAAGCCATCAACCGCATCAAAGCCCCCGTAATGATTAAATGGGAAGACAGCTTCGCCATTATTTACAGCATTACCGAGCAAGAATTGGTGCTGGCGACAGCCGAAAAAGGGTTGATGCGGAAGCGGATACCTCAGTTCAAAGAAATCTGGGGCGAACAGGGAGAAGTCCTGCTGCTGCAAGCTCCCCAAGTTGAACAAAAAGAACAGTTCAGCTTCTGGTGGTTCGTGCCCGCACTGATGGAACACAAAACAGTGTTTTTTGAAGTGTTGCTCGCCTCCTTTTTTGTACAGTTATTTGGTCTTGCCAACCCATTAATCAGCCAAGTAATTATTGATAAAGTATTAGGTCAGCGCAGCATTGACACCCTGGATATTTTGGGCGCGTTCCTGTTAGGTGTTGCCCTGTTTGAAGGACTGCTCAACGGTTTGCGTACCTTCTTGTTTATAGACACCTCAAACCGGATCGATGTCAAATTGAGTGCAGAAGTCATCGACCACTTGCTCCGGCTGCCCCAAAATTACTTTGACAATCGGCGCGTCGGAGACCTGGTTTATAAATTCAGCATGATGGGCCAGATTCGGGAATTCATGACGAGTACAGCTCTGACAGTGGTTCTTGATGCGGTATTTTCGGTGGTTTACGTCGCCGTTATGCTCTCTTACAGTGTGCAGCTAACCTTCGTATCTTTGGCCGTAGTACCGGTACTGGCCGTGATGATCATTCTGATCAATCCGCTGGTACTGCGCCTGATCAAACAGAGAAATATGCGTTTTGCTGACTCTCAATCCTATCTAGTGGAAGTAGTTAGTGGAATTCAAACTGTTAAAGCTCAAAACATTGAATTAAAATCCCGCTGGGAATGGTCAAGCCGCTACGCAAAATACATTACAGCTAGTTTTAAAACAATTATTACCGGGACTACAGCCGGTACGGTTAGTAGCTTTCTCAACCAGGTGGGTAACTTAGCTCAGTTGTGGGTGGGAGCTTATTTGGTACTGGGAAATGAGATTACTTTGGGTCAGTTGATTGCTTTCCGAATTATTTCCGGGAACGTAACTGGTTCGTTGCTCAGGTTTGTGAGCGTATGGCAGAGCTTCCAAGAAGTCTCGATGTCGATCGATATGCTGAAGGATGTGGTCGATACACCAACCGAAACTAGCGATGAAGACCGGAGCAATATCCCACTGCCGGCAATTCAAGGTCATGTTAAGTATGAGGAGGTTTCTTTCCGATTCCTCGAAAGCGGCCCACTACAACTGGCTAATGTGAATTTGGAATTTCCCCCTGGTAGTTTTGTGGGAATTGTGGGGGGAAGCGGTTCCGGTAAAAGTACGGCGATGAAGCTGTTGCAGCGTCTTTATCCGCCCCTGTCGGGCCGGATATTTATTGACGGCTATGACATTGCGAAGGTGGAGTTATATTCCCTCCGCAGTCAACTTGGAGTAGTGCTGCAAGATACTTTGCTGTTTAACTGCTCGGTACAAGAAAATATTGCTCTGAGCAATCCCGACGCGAGTACGGATGAGATTGTCCGAGCTGCAAGACTAGCAGTAGCTCACGATTTTATTATGGGCTTGCCTGCTGGCTACAATACAGTAGTGGGAGAGCGAGGATCTTCGCTTTCTGGGGGTCAAAAACAGCGGATTGCGATCGCCCGAACGATTTTACAAAACCCGAAATTGCTGATTTTGGACGAAGCTACAAGCGCCCTAGACTACCATTCCGAACGCCAAGTTTGCAATAATTTAGCCGAAGCTTTTGCCGGCCGCACCGTGTTTTTCATTACTCACCGCCTGACGACAATCCAAAATGCTGATGTGATTATTATGATGGATCAAGGTGCTGTAGTCGAGCAGGGAAGTCATAAAGAATTAATGGCTCTTAAAGGGCGTTACTATTGCCTCTTCCAACAACAAGAGTCATCGAATACGTGATTGGTAATTGGGAATTGGGAATTGGTAATTGCTAATCGGTAATTGCTAATTGGTAAAAAATAATGGCAGACAGTAATGTCTATTCCCAATGCCCCATTCCCCAATGCCCCATTCCCCATTCCCCATTCCCCATTCCCCAACTAACAAATAGCTATGAAATCCGTAATACTTGCTGAACAACCAGTCATTCTCGAAAAACCAGCGATTTGGTCGCACTTGTTTTTGTGGATGATCATGCTGATGACCACTTCTGGTGTAGTTTGGGCTTACTTTGCTAGCGTAGAACAAGCTGTCCCCGCAGTCGGACAATTGGAACTCAAAGATGGTGCTAGAGACATCCAAGCGCCTGCTACGGGTGCGGTGGTCAGGGTTCACGTCGAAAATGGCGATCGGGTAGAAAAAAACCAGCCTTTGCTCACTTTTAACCCCGTTGCATCCAGTGCCGATTTAACGTCTATCAAGAAAAGTAAAGAGGCTCTGGAAAAGGAAAACAAATTTTACGAAGATGTGGTTAACGGCAAAGTTCAAGGCGCTATTCCTTCCAACCTAGAATCAACTATCAAAGACAGACAGAGCCTCACCGCACAAAATCAAGTGCTGCAAGCTTTGATTGACGAGCTGTACCTCAACAGGGGAGCTAGCGGAAATTTTGATCCAGCCCAGCAAGGGCTTTATGTCAACTACAAATCAGAATTTGAGTCTCGCGTAGCCGCAGCCCAAGGGCAAGTTCAGGAGTTGGACAAACAACTCAAGCAAGCTCAGGATGCTGAGAAAGCTGCCAGTGCTCAACTCGTAGTAGCCCAGCAACAATTCGGTTTTGCTCAGAACCAATTAAATTACGCTCAGCAGCAGTTAGCTTCTTCGCAAGAGCAAGTAAAATCTTCAGTGGCTCAGAAACAATTGGCTGATGAACAGTTAACCAAGTCCCAACAGGTGTTGAAGTCAAATCAAGGCATTCTGGGCAGAATGGGCCCACTGGTGGAGCAAGGAGCCATCGCTGAACTGCAAAAAGAAAAACAGGAACAAGATGTTTTTCGAGGCCAAGGTGATGTTCTTAAGCAGCAAGATCAAATCAGACAGCGCGAAGGTGAAATCACTTCGCGGCTGGGTGACATTAACACGCGCCGAGGTGAGATAAATACACGCCGAGGCGAAATGAATGCTCGCCAAGGTGATATTCAAAAAAATACAGCGGAAGTGCAACGCCAGCAAGGAGAGCAAGCGCGCATTCAGGAGTCGATTAAGCGCGCCCAGGAACAGTTGAAAAACACTAAGGATGCCTGGGCAAAAGAACTTTATTCCAAGATTGCTGAAAACCAGAAACAAATTGCCAGCAGCGATTCTCAGCTTAGTCGCTTCAAGGTGGACAACCTGAAAAAGCTATCAGACATCAATGCTCAACTTGAAAAGGCGCAGCAAACCCGCGACACTCAAATTCTGAAGGCTCCGGTATCAGGCGTTATCTTCGATTTGAAACCTTCTAAGAAGGAGAATGCTAAGTTGGATATGGCGAAAGATCCGATCTGCCAATCGATTATTAACTCGGTGCTGAAGCCAGGGGAACCGCGTCCCAAACGCTGCGAAGAGGCTTATTATGAAGCGCAGCAAACTGAGAAGCTGCTCAAGGTTTTGGATGATGAAAACGGTCTGCAAGCAGTTGTTTACCTAGAAAACAGCAACGTGGCTCTCGTCTTGGATGGTATGAAGCGGAAGCGGGAGAAGTTGGAAAAATATCACGGCAAACAATTGGATGGAGAAAAGATTGACTGCGAAGTAGGTAAAAGCTGCGTGTGTCCTGAGAAGGAAGTTAATAGAGAGAAATTGGGTCTGACGAAATACGAATGCGTGCCTGTGGATCTAAATGTTGAAGCTTTCCCGGCCCTAGAGTTTGGTACTGCTGAGGGTGAAGTGAAAGAGATTAGCAAGGATGCTGAGCCTCCTACTGAACTGCGGAAATACTATGCTTTCAAAACCAAAATTAAGCTCAAGAATCAAAAGTTTCTTTTGAACAAGGGCAAGCCAAATCAACAGGAGGTTAACTTGCAGTCGGGAATGGCAGTAAGCTCTAATATCAATATCGGCAAGCGCACTGTTTTGCAGATGTTTATCAACCGATTCACTGGCAAACTGGATACGTTCAAGACTGTTAAGTAGCGAATAGTTGACGGTTGACCCTTCGGCTACGCTCAGGGCAGGCAGTTGACAGTTGATTGTTGATTGTCATATCAATTCCGGCTACGCCGGAATGACAAGCGAGGACACGGCAGTGCCGTTTCCCTACCGCGATCGATTGTAGGGACACGGCACTGCCGTCTCCTCCGTTTATATCATTCCGAACCGCGATCGATTGTAGGGAAACGGCACTGCCGTCTCCTCCGTTTATATTATTTCTATCGTTCGATTAATTGCGCAAGAAACGGCACTGCCGTGTCCTGATTATGGGTAATTGATAGGTAGTAAGGTGCGCCGAAGAGCACCCTACATATTATAGATTTTAGTACAAGTTTTGTGCTTATTTAACAATTAGTAGTTAGCAATTCACCCTTGCTAATTTCTAATTCCATATTCTCTTCTAGAAGCTGATTTTCAAGTACCATTGTGGTGCTGGCGTTATGCTGAAAACCGATGCGTTCGTAGAAGCTTTGTTTGTAAGTTGTCATCAGGTAAACTCGCTCTACTCGGCACATCCGAGGGTGGCTCAAGACGGTTTGGACTAATTTGCGGCCGAGTCCTGCACCTTGGTAATCTGGGTGAATGGCTACATCCCAGATGGTGGCTCGATAGATGCCGTCTGAGGTGGCTCTGGCAAAGCCGATCGCCCGATCGCCGTCCCAAACTGTCACAACTGGTTCGCTATTGGCGATCGCAATTTCCCAATCTTCTATTTTACGTGCCCTCGCCCAAAAGGCCGCTGCTTTAAATAGTTCTTGGATCTGCGCGATGTCTGCGCGATCGCGATCTGTGCAAAATTGAATATGACTGGAATCTCTAATCGTTGATGTCATGCTCTGCGGTGCCTTCAAGTTGTATTTAAACTGTGTTACTTTTACTGTCTTACAGGAAGGAAAGTTGATTTTGCTTGGAAACCATCATTGATTGAATTCCCAATTTACCAAACTATGTTTATTGACACATATTCGCTAACTAAATTCGGTGATTATTAATACTTTTTTGTGTAAAATTTGGGAAAAAGTCTTTGAGTCAAAATTTGTTAGTCATAACTCATAACTACTGAAACTAGGGAGGGGGATATTGCCCTACAAAAAAGTTGATCGCCCCTCAGCTTGTAGAGTACGTCATTCCTAAAATAGGACTTACGCATGGGAGTCCAGAAACCGAGTTTTTTAGCGAATCTACGGGCCCGAACGCGTCTTTTCGTAAAAAAACCCGGTTTCTGCGATCGGAGTGCGTCCAGGACTGTAAAAAATCCAAGATTTTAGAAGTGTTGACTCCACTAGAACACCCGAAGATTGTGCTGTGGAGTCAAATGTCAAAGCTCAAATCTCAAAGGTCAGAGATCAGTTTTGCAGCCAGCGGGCCGCGTCTTTGGCGTGATAAGTCAAAATCAAATCAGTACCAGCACGCTTGAATCCTGTCAAGGTTTCCATCACGACTCTTTCTTCGTCTATCCAACCGTTGAGGGCGGCGGCTTTCACCATCGCATATTCTCCAGAAACGTTGTAAGCAGCCACTGGCAGGTTAGTTGCTTCCTTGACGCGCCAGATGATATCCATATACGCTAAAGCGGGTTTAACCATGAGCATATCCGCACCTTCGGCAATGTCAAGAGCAATTTCTTTGAGAGCTTCGCGGCCGTTTCCCGGGTCCATTTGATAGGTACGCCGATCGCCAAATTGCGGAGCAGAATCGGCCGCATCGCGGAACGGGCCATAATAAGCTGAGGCGTATTTTGCCGCGTAAGACATGATCGGAATATCTTCAAATCCAGCCGAGTCCAATCCTTCGCGAACTGCTCCGACAAAACCGTCCATCATCCCCGAAGGTGCGATAATATCTGCACCAGCTCTAGCTTGAGCAACCGCAGTTTTTTTCAGCAATTCTAGTGTCGGATCGTTCAAGACTCGGCCGCTTAAATCTCCGACTTCCAAATAGCCGCAATGACCGTGACTGGTATATTCGCACAGACAAGTATCGACCATGACAATTAAATCCGGTACGGCTGCTTTAACTGCTGCTGTCGCTTTTTGAACTATGCCACAATCGTGCCAAGCACCTGTAGCGTCTGTATCTTTGTCTGCGGGAATGCCAAATAAAATAATCGCAGGAATGCCGAGATCGTAGACTTCTTTGGCTTCTTCTACTATTTTGTCGATCGACAACTGGTAAACTCCGGGCATCGATTTAACTTCTTTGGCAAAAGCTTCCCCGGGTACGGCAAATAGAGGGTAAATTAAATCGCTGGTTGTCAAAATATTTTCGCGTACCATCCGGCGGAGTTGGGGATGGTTGCGGAGGCGGCGGGGGCGGTGAGTTGGAAACATAGTGTTTTTTTTACGGTAGATCGAGTCCTGCTTTACTAGGACGGGCGACGTTTATTTAAAAGTCTAGAGCTTATTGTTGGTCGATCGCCCGTCAATTACGTAAACTTCTGTAAAAGCCCCCGACTCTATGGTTTGTAGTAAGGACTTTAGTCCTTGGGTACGGATATCTCTCTGGCTTTACACCTGCAACCGGGCTGCCCATCCGCGAAGATAGACTGTAAATTATAAATGTATCGAATAGTAACGGTCTTATGTACAAGCAACTAATTTCAAAGATCAAACCGCTTTTGAAATCACTATTTGCGATCGGTCTGGTACTGACGCTAGCCTTCAGTAACGCTGACGGAGCCTTGGCGGCTCGCAGCGGAGGACGGATTGGAGGCGGCTCTTTTAGAGCTCCAGCGCGCAGTTACTCGTCTCCTAGTCGCACCTACGCGCCCTCAGGAGGCGGTTATTATCCGGGCGGCGGCTATGGTGGTGGATTTGGTGGGGGCTTCGGTTTCCCATTCTTACTGCCGTTTTTCGGCTTTGGAGGCGGGTTTGGCGGCCTGTTCTCGATTTTGATCTTTATTTCGATCGCGAATTTCCTCGTGCGAAGCTTCCGCAGCGCCGGGGGTGGGACTGACGAACTTGGCAACAACGTCCCTACTACCACCGTATCTGTCGCCCGCTTGCAAGTTGGTTTGCTAGCAGAGGCCCGCAGTTTGCAAGGCGAACTCGACTCCCTAGCGCGCAAAGCTAATACCGATACAGCGGTTGGTCGCGCTCAAGTGCTGCAAGAATCGACTCTGGCAATGCTGCGGCATCCTGAATACTGGGTTTACGCAGGCGCTGAATCTACGCAAACTCGCTTGGAAGCAGCAGAAGCTAAATTCAACCAATTTTCTTTGGCAGAACGCAGTAAGTTTACTGAAGAAACGCTCTCGAACTATAACAATCAACTCCGCCAAGCAGGGAGCAGCAATATCCTGCCTGGTTTGCAGGAAAATGGCGCTCTGGTTGGTTCTGATTTGAATTCAGAGCCCGGGGAGTTTATTGTGGTGACGGTGATTGTCGGTACTCAAGGCAAATTGCAATTGCCAACAGTCAAAAACTCTGAAGATTTGCGCCAAGCTTTGCGCCAGATTGGAGGAGTATCGAGCGAACAGTTGCTGGCGGTTGAGGTACTGTGGACTCCTCAAGCAAACGGCGATACTCTGACGGCTGATGATATGTTGGCCGGTTATCCTGATTTGCGATCGATTTAGTGGGTAAGACTGGGCGCGGAGGATTGTCTCCCGCGCCCATTTAGCGAGCTTTCGCTGTGCGGCCCGAAAACTGGATTGGTTTTGAGACTGGTACGAAGCAGGATTTTGTGGATGCCGATCGACTTACAAAAGATTGTTAAACAAATGCTATTATTGAGAAATTATGATTCAGTGTGATTCATCTGCTATTGATAAAGCCTGTCCTATAAACGTTTTGCGAAGAACTGAAACAGCATAAAAAAACTGTTTTGAGCGACGGACTGCTTCGGAAAAAGTTGCGGCCGCGCCTTATAAAATTTATAAAAAAAAGAGATAGGGAGCTAAACTTATGCCCGACAGCAGAAAAAAAGCACTTTTCATTTTGAGCCAGTTAAATAACGATGATATCGACTGGATCGTCCAAAAAGGCAAGAAAGAAATTCTCGATCCGGGCACGATTTTGATCGATGAAGGGAGACAGATAGATGCCCTATACATTGTTTTGAAGGGAAGTTTGAGCGTTTTGCTCGACTCGGATCAGACGAAAGAACTTGCTAAAATAGCCACTGGAGAACTTGTGGGAGAAGTTTCTTTTATTGATGCTCGCCCTCCTTTGGCAACGGTAAAGGCGATCGAAGAAACTCACTTGCTGGCAATTCCCAGGCGGCAGTTAATCATCAAACTGCAACATGATATGGGATTTGCTTCCCGCTTTTATTATGGAATTTCGCTGTGTTTGGCAGACCGGATGCGCGGTACGATCAGACATATAGAATACGGTCGCAATATAGAATTGGATCAGCCAGAAATCGATCGGGAGGACATTAATCCGAACGTCCTGGAAAATTTAGCTCTTGCTCAGGCGAAGTTTAATTGGCTGAGGGAAAATGTGAGGGCTTAATTAATTTTAAGATATGGAGGACACGGCGGTGCCGTTTCCCTACAACCGATCGATTGTAGGGAAACGGCACTGCCGTGTCCTGATTTCGGGTAATATTAATTCCAATACAACCCGATTTGATATAACCAGACAACCTAGATAATTCCTGGCCCTTTGCCGCGGGTGTCTGCTTCCGTTGTCAGTTTTCCTTCTTCGCCTTTTTTATCTTTGATTTCTGCGAGAATTCGAGCGCGTTCTGCGGCTTCGGCTTCCTCTTTTTCTCTCAAATCGCCCGGTTCGTTGATGTACATTTCGGGTTCGATCGCATAATTGTTAACCAGACCTTCTTGGTCTACTGTATAACCATCTGTAGTGTGAATGCTTTCGTCATCGGTTTGGTCGTCTGTTTTTGCACTTTTTTGCTTCGCTTCAGTGGTTGTGTGCATGAAGTTAGAGCCTTCACGTTCTTGTCGCGCTGCTGTCTCAGCGGGAGTAATGCCCCTGTCGTAGTGGGGAGCTTCCATCTTCGCTTCGATTTCTTCGTCGGTCGGTGTTGATTTGCTAATTTCTGCGTCGGTTGGTGTTGGTTGGCGATTAGTCATGATTTATTCCTGAGTTATCTTTTCAAAATGTCTTTGGGTTATGTTTAAATATTAAGTCCAAGCTAGCTCATTCACAAACTATCTTTAGTTATAGTTTTCTAATAGTTTATTTTGTTTTAAATACATTTCTTTTCTCTTCCCGGAGACTGAGTAATTGAGGACTTAACTGATAGTTTATAGTCGGGAATAACTTGACATCTATCTTTAGGTAGGGAATTGGAAATCGGGAATGATATCAATTCCGGCTGCGCCGGAATGATGAGGAGACGGCAGATATCAATTCCGGCTGCGCCGGAATGATGAGGAGACGGCAGTGCCGTGTCCCTACAATCGATCGCGGTAGGGACACGGCACGTGCAGTCTCCTCCTTATGATTCTTTAAAGAAGCGGATGATTTCGCGAACGTGGTTGAGAAATTGTCCGTCCGAGGTGAGTTGGGCGATCGCACTTTCTGCATCTCTTGCCAGTTTAGTGTGTTCTGCCTGATTTGTAGCACTCAAATTTTCTAGAGATGCTGCTAGTCGAGTTAAGTCTCTTCTAGTAGCTTCCTGCTGTCGCTCTTGTACAGCTACCCAAGAATTCGGATCGTTAGAGTTCAATGTAGCTTCTAAATTTTTAATGGTAGATTCTAAGTTGGCGAATCGGCTGCGGAGTTCGATAATATCTTCGCGGGGATACAAAAATTGGCTGCGGATCGTCCTCAGCCGCTGGGCTAAATACTGATAACCTCGGATAGCTGGACGCAGTAGAGTTAACAGCAGTGCAGCACCAGAACTGAGATAGCCAACAGCACTAATTCCGGTGGCGGATAGGGCGTAAAGTGCGATCGTGCTAAACAGATGAAGTCCGACAGCAACCCACAGCGAACGACTAGCTAGTAAGTTAATATATTTGACTTGTTTATCGTCAACTACAATCCCTTTTTCAGTTGATTCTGCGGCTTGTGCTAAAACTTGTTTAGCTTCAAAATGGATATTCCAGGGAACTGTAACTATCACCAACAGCCATTCAAAAATAGCAATGGCAATTACCCAATCAATAAAACTGCCAGCGGGGACGTGCAGCCATTGCAGAATTGCAAAAATTAATAGTAACAATATGCCCGTGCCAGCACCAAAACCTGCAAAAGTGTAATACATGGCGATCGCCTTTGCGAAATGTTATTTTGATTGTGAATATATTTGGGAAGTGGAGTTGGAGATGGTGTGACACTTAGCAAAGCTTCCTATCGAACTAAATTTGCAGTTATCGCATCGTTATGTTAGATAACTTAAAAAGTAAATCGTAACTTCACTGAGAGCAGAAAATATGCTAAATATATAATTGTCAGGGGTTAAAAAAAGAGAAATTTTGGTTGAAGTACGGACGAACGGTGAGCTGCTCGATCGCCGGTGGCCCAGATAAACTGATTTGTACGGTCGATCGGGAGTTTTGCTTTCTTACCAGCTCGGAACCGAGATGTTCATCAGTTGACAGTTGACCCTTCGACTACGCTCAGGGCACCGCAGTTGACCCTTCGGTTACACTCAGGGCACCGCAGTTGACCCTTCGGCTACACTCAGGGCATCGCAGTTGACCCTTCGGCTACACTCAGGGCACCGCAGTTGACAGCTACCCATAGCCGTCGATAGAAGAGGTAGCTGTTAACTGTCAACTGTCAACTGTCAACTGTCAACTGATGAACGTATCGTCTCCAATTTCCCATAACTGCACGTCTACAATCTAAAATCAAAAGTCAGCAGCAAGGACAAACCGATGGCGAACTCAACTCTTGGCCTAGAAAATCAACTTTACGATTACCTCTTATCTATTTCCCTGCGGGAACCCGATATTCTGGCTGCACTGCGGGAAGAAACGGCGAAGCATCCTATGGGTATGATGCAAATAGCTCCCGAACAAGGTCAGTTTATGGAGATGCTGGTGCAGCTTATGGGAGCAACAAAAACCTTAGAAATTGGAGTTTTTACGGGGTATAGCTCGCTATGTGTAGCTTTAGCACTGCCTCCTAACGGTCACATTGTGGCTTGCGATGTCAGCGAGGAATATACTGCGATCGCGCGACGCTATTGGGAAGCTGCAGGTGTGGCAAACAAGATTTCTTTGCAATTGGGCCCAGCAATCAATACTCTCGACAAACTAATAGCCGAGGGACAAGCAGGAACCTTTGATTTTGCCTTCATCGATGCCGATAAAGAAAATTATGAGGCTTATTTTGAGCGATCGCTCCAACTTGTACGCAATGGCGGTTTAATTGTAATTGACAATGTTCTGTGGTCTGGACGAGTTGCTGACCCTCAAGTACAAGACAAAAGTACCCTCGCCATTCGTACTTTCAACGACAAGTTGCGCAACGATCCCAGAGTTACTCTTAGTGTTGTTCCGATTGGTGATGGACTGACTTTGGCATTGAAACGTCGCTGGGCTACTATGATGCAACCTGAACAGCAGAATTAAAGAGTTGTTTGCAGTTTACGGTTGATTTTAAAATTTCTCGTTACTGGGCTCTGCCTAGTAACGCAGATCCGGAGGCTCTGCCTCCAACTATTTGAGGCAGAGCCTCTAGATATAGATTCCCAGGCAGAGCCTGGGAACCAGTTAAATAATATAGTTAATTGGTTTTAAGCGGAGATTCTGGTGTCTAATTTACAAGTAAAATTGCCAATTCACGAAACTTTTCAGTCTACCGTTCAAGGCGAAGGATTTTGGACTGGAACTTTAGTTGATTTTATCAGATTGGCTGGTTGTCCCGTCGGTTGTCCTTGGTGTGATACTGGTTATGCGAACGGGGGCGCAGGTTTGCCGACAGTGCCGAGGTCGATCGCCCAATTGCTATCCGAATTGCAGTCTCCGAGGGTGGTAATTAGTGGCGGTGAGCCTTTTATTCACCGGGATTTACCGGAGTTAGTTGCAGCTTTGTTAGAAGCTGGTAAACAGGTCAGCATTGAAACTTCCGGTGCTTACTGGCAGGAAGTTTCGCCGCTAGCTTGGATTACTCTTTCTCCTAAAGAACACATCAGTCCTAAATATCCAGTACAAGAGATTTTTTGGACTAGAGCTAATGAAATTAAGTTGGTGGTTAGCACTGGAAAAGAAGTTGAATTTTACCACAATTATTTTGTAAATGATGTTAATATTCAGATTTTTTTGCAACCGGAATGGAAGTCGAAAGACTCAGCAATTCCCCTTATATTGGAATTGCTGAAACAGCATCCCAGTTACAGGTTGTCTTTGCAAACTCATAAATTTATTGGCGTGCAATAATTTGATTATTTTGACACAGTAGGGACACGGCAATGCCGTGTCCTTCATAAACCTAGGACACAGCAATGTTTCACAAACCTGGAATACATTGTATATGCTAAAATTAGAGGAGCAATTTATGATATTGTCAACACAATGGAAACAACTACGGAAAGCACAATGGGAAAAGTTATCGCAACGCTAGCCATCGTCAATCTGATAGATGAGGCTGATGCTGAACGGGGTATGATTCCAATTGAGCAAATCAGGTCTGTAACGTTGGAAAATGTTTTGGTGGATACGGGCGCGACTACTTTGTGTTTACCGAAAGATGCCATTGCTAGACTGGGTTTGAGAATTCTCAAGCAAGTGGTGGTAGAAACAGCCACGGGCATTAGTGAGGCGAGGATTTTTCAAGATGCCAAGATTTCTCTGTGCGGGCGCGAAGGGACTTTTGAGTGTCTGGAATTGCCAGATGGTAAAACGCCACTTTTGGGCGTGATTCCGATGGAAGCCCTGGGAATAGAAATAGATTTGAAAAATCAAAGATTGAAGGTTTTGCCGGAAGGGCCGACGGAAACTTATTGGACGGTTCTTTAAGGTTAATCTGAGATGTTTCACCGATCGCAACAGTCCGGCAGAGAATTAATTCTCTGCCTCAAAGCTTAAGTCCTCTGAAAGAGGACTCAATAGCTGATTGAGATTTAATATTCTTGAGTTTGGATGCCAGCTATTCGATCGGCAACGCTAAGATGGTTAAGCACTGTTTTGCACTACTCTCATGTCCCAACGCGCCAAAACCTCACACACCCAGCCAAGTGCATCCGACAACGGGCATCATGTGACGACTTCTAACTCCAACAGCCAAAATACGATTCGGATTCGCGGTGCGAGACAGCACAACCTCAAGAATATCGATCTGGAACTGCCGCGCGATCGACTTATAGTTTTTACGGGTGTCTCTGGTTCGGGCAAGTCTTCCCTAGCTTTCGATACAATTTTTGCCGAGGGACAGCGCCGCTACGTGGAGTCTCTCAGCGCCTACGCGCGCCAGTTTTTGGGACAATTGGATAAACCGGATGTAGACGCGATCGAAGGCTTGAGTCCGGCTATTTCGATCGACCAAAAGTCAACTTCTCACAACCCGCGATCGAGTGTCGGTACTGTTACAGAAATTTACGATTATCTCCGATTGCTCTACGGCAGAGCTGGCGAACCGCATTGTCCGATTTGCGATCGCTGCATTGCGCCGCAGACAATTGATGAAATGTGCGATCGAGTCATGGCCCTTCCTGACGGTACTCGCTTTCATCTTCTGGCACCAGTTGTGCGCGGAAAAAAAGGCACTCACCGCAAATTATTGTCGAGTTTAGCTGCGGAAGGATTTAGTCGCGTCAAAGTTAACGGAGAGATTTTAGAACTTTCGGAAAATATCGAATTAGATAAAAATCTAACGCACAACATCGAAATAGTTGTTGACAGGTTAATTAAAAAACCAGGTTTAGAAGAACGTTTAGTTGATTCTCTGGGAACTTGTCTGCGCCATTCCGAAGGAATAGCCATAATTGAGGAGTTACCGACAGACGACAATCCTGAACCAAATCCGCCGATCGTCTTTTCCGAAAACTTTGCTTGTCCCGAACACGGCGCGGTAATGGAAGAACTTTCGCCCCGGTTATTTTCGTTTAATTCGCCCTACGGCGCGTGCCCGAACTGCCACGGTTTGGGGAGTTTGCGGACGTTTGCGCCGGAGTTGGTAATTCCCGATGACAAAGCGCCTCTTTATTGTGCGATCGCCCCTTGGTCTGATAAGGACAATTCTTATTATCTCTCTTTGCTGTGCAGTGTTGCTGATGCTTGCGGGTTTGATATCGACACTCCTTGGTTCCGGTTGACCCCCGAACATCAGCAGGTGATTTTGTACGGGAATGAGTCCAAAGGAACCGCAGAAAGTAAGAAGCGAGACTCCAGTACCACTGATTTGAGGAGAGATTTTAAGGGCGTCATTTCCATGTTGCAACGCCAGTACGACGATACTGGTTCCGATTTGATCAAGCAGAAGTTAGAACAGTATCGAGTCGATCAACCTTGCCAGGTTTGTCACGGTAAGCGGTTGAAACCAGAGGCGCTAGCGGTGCGGTTAGGAAACTACGGAATTGTCGATTTGACGAGTATTTCGATTCGCGAATGTCGGGAACGAGTGGAGAATTTGGGATTGAGCGATCGGCAATTTCAAATATCCGATTTAGCCCTTCGAGAAATCAAAGCAAGACTGCAATTTCTGCTTGATGTCGGGTTAGATTATCTGACCTTAGACCGGGCGGCAATGACACTTTCTGGCGGAGAAGCCCAGCGAATTCGGCTGGCGACTCAAATCGGTTCCGGTTTGACCGGAGTCCTCTACGTTTTGGACGAACCCAGCATCGGACTGCACCAAAGAGACAATTTTCGCCTGCTGCAAACTCTCACAAAATTGCGCGATTTAGGCAATACTTTGATTGTGGTAGAACACGATGAAGAAACCATGCGATCGGCAGATCATATTGTCGATATCGGGCCAGGTGCCGGCGTTCACGGTGGCAAAATCATCTCCCAAGGAAGTTTAGAAAACTTGCTAGCAGCCGAGGAATCTTTAACTGGTGCTTATCTGTCGGGAAAGCGAGTCATTGAAACTCCTAATGAAAGGAGAAAAGGCAACGGCAAAGCTCTCTCAATCAAAAATGCGACCCGCAACAACTTAAAAAATATTGATGTAGAAATTCCCCTCGGAAAACTCGTCTGCGTGACGGGCGTTTCCGGTTCTGGAAAATCAACTTTAATCAATGAATTGCTGTACCCGTCGCTGCAACACTATCTTACCAAAAAAGTTCCTTTACCGCCCGATATGGAAGCCCTGAAAACGAAGGGAGAACGCTCTCTTCAAGATGTGGTTGACAAAGTAATTGTCATCGATCAATCTCCTATCGGCCGCACTCCGCGTTCCAATCCCGCCACTTACACGGGAGTCTTTGATGTGATTCGAGACTTGTTTGCCGAAAGCATTGAAGCGAAGGCAAGAGGTTACAAAGCAGGACAGTTTTCTTTCAACGTAAAAGGGGGAAGGTGCGAAGCTTGCGGCGGCCAAGGCGTGAACGTAATTTCGATGAATTTTCTGCCGGATGTTTACGTACAGTGCGAAGTTTGTAAAGGTGCGCGGTACAACCGAGAAACGCTGCAAGTGAAGTATAAAGGTAAGTCAATTTCTGATGTTTTGAACATGACTGTTGAGGAAGCTTTGGAAATGTTTAAAAATATCCCCAGGGCGGCGATGAGACTGCAAACTTTGCTTGATGTTGGTTTAGGTTATATTCAGTTGGGACAGCCAGCGCCAACGCTTTCTGGGGGCGAAGCACAGCGGGTTAAATTGGCAACAGAATTGTCGCGCCGTGCTACTGGGAAGACGCTTTATTTAATCGATGAACCGACGACTGGTTTATCTTTTTACGACGTTCACCATTTGTTAAATGTGTTGCAAAGATTGGTGGACAAGGGGAATTCGATTTTGGTAATCGAACACAATTTGGATGTGATTCGGTGCTGCGATTGGGCGATCGATTTGGGCCCGGAAGGGGGAGATAAGGGAGGAGAAATTATTGTGGCGGGAACGCCGGAGGATGTGGCGGCTAATGCTCGGTCTTATACTGGGAAGTATTTGAAAGCTGTTTTAGAGCAGCATCCTTTGGGGGAGGCTGTAGCTGTTAGTTAGTAGTAAATTATTGCGTGGGATTCCTGCAAGTGAGTGCCACGCCTTTAGTTGAAGTTATCGCCCTAAGTTGAGTAAGCGCGAGTGGGAGGTATTAAAACTGGTTGGTGAAGCCAAAAATAATTAGGAAATTGCTGAGATATTGTATCTAACTGAGGGAACGGTTGATTGATTGAACATGGGAAAGGTGATATGGTGATGGCAAGACCTTGTTTTTACGTTACACAGCACTCTTAGTGATTGACATCAGTGATATGAATCACTAATGAGCAATGATTTATACTATATCCATTTCTAGGGGAAGTTAGTATAATTGGTGAGTTAGTAAAAATACAAATACTATTCCGGTAGTATGAGCTATCTAAGAAAAATTTCACTAAAACTGTTTCATCACTTTAAATACAGGCTGTCTAATACTCAAAAGGGTGTGTGCCTAATTTTAGCTGCATCATTAATTGTTATGGCTGCTCAATCAGTTGTTCAATTAGTAGTTGAGAACCAATATACGTTTGGTATTATTATAGGTATAATAATCCTTGCAATTGGTATTTATCTATACTTCAAGCGACAAGGAGGTGTTAAATATAATCAGAAATTATACAATTTGGAAGATAAAAATAATTCAACTATAAATCATGACATCAACACAGGTGGCGGAAACTATAATCGAGTAGTTGAAGGCAATTACATACAAGGTGATTATATAAACATACAGGACAATCGTGTAGATATGAGCAAAGATATTACTTCCATTCTTGATGATTTTCGAGCTATTCTGAATGAGATGAAAAGTCAAGGATATAGTACAAAGCAAGCAGTAACTCAAATGGCTGAAGAGTTAGCCAAAGAGACTCGAAAGAAGCCCTACGTTAAAGGTAAGTTTCATATTGACGAAAATGCTGCTGACAGTGAAGTTTATGAAACATTTGTGAGACTTTTAATTAGAAACCATTCAGTCAATCAAACAACAGGCTATGAAGAAGAAGAAGAAGAAGAAGAAGAAGAAGAAGAAGAAGAAGAAGAAGAAGAAG
>ENA-OFCD01000144-OFCD01000144.1-metagenomes-genome-assembly--contig:-NODE-144-length-47072-cov-3.399983_pt1 | contig 47072 bp, 45 predicted proteins | sample MGYA00153392_OFCD01 | MGnify analysis MGYA00153392 | reverse complement strand
CCCCGCGCGGCATGGTGCTGGTCACCGGGCCCACCGGGTCGGGCAAGTCCACGACCTTGGCCGCCATGGTCAACTATGTGAATGAAAACGAATTCGGCCATATTCTGACCGTTGAAGACCCGATTGAATTCGTCCACGAATCCAAAAAATGTCTGATTAACCAGCGTGAGGTTGGGCCGCATACTTTATCGTTTGCGAATGCACTACGATCTGCACTACGCGAGGATCCGGACATCATTCTGGTGGGTGAAATGCGTGATCTGGAAACCATCCGTCTGGCCATGACGGCCGCTGAGACGGGCCACCTGGTGTTTGGCACGTTGCACACATCGTCTGCAGCCAAAACTGTTGACCGTATTATTGACGTCTTCCCAGCAGCTGAAAAAGAGATGATTCGCGCGATGCTGTCAGAAAGCTTGCGCGCTGTGATTTCACAAACACTGTGTAAAACCAAAGATGGCCAAGGTCGCGCTGCTGCCCATGAAATCATGATTGGTACGCCCGCGATTCGCAACCTGATCCGCGAAGCAAAAGTAGCGCAGATGTACTCGGCGATTCAAACCGGTCAGGCGATCGGCATGCAAACCATGGATCAATGCCTGAGTGATTTGGTGCGGCGCAATGTCATTAGCGTGGCCGAAGCGCGCAATAAGGCCGCCAACAAGGATGCGTTTAATTAACTTTGCGCTGCACGCAACCAACAATCTGCACTTAATTTTTGCAAGCTGCGCCATCGTGCGCAAGGAGAAATAATGGAACGCGAACAAGCCCTCAAATTTGTACATGAATTATTGCGTGCCATGGTTGCCAAAAGAGGCTCCGACCTTTTTATCACCGCTGGCTTCCCGCCCGCCATGAAAATTGACGGCAAGATGACGCCCGTTTCGCAATCAAGCCTGTCGCCCGTTCATACCGGTGAAATTGCGCGCTCGGTGATGACCGATAAGCAGACGGCCGAATTCGAGGCCACCAAAGAATGTAATTTTGCGATCTCGCCAGCTGGCATCGGGCGCTTCCGTGTCAATGCATTTTTTCAGCAGGGCCGCATTGGTTTGGTGATGCGTACCATCACCACCACGATTCCAAAAATGGAAGATTTAAACCTTCCTGAAGTATTGAAAGATGTGTGCATGACCAAGCGCGGACTGGTGATTTTAGTCGGCGGTACCGGCTCCGGCAAATCAACCTCGCTGGCGGCCATGATTGGCTATCGCAATGAAAATACCTTCGGCCACATCATTACCATCGAAGACCCGGTGGAGTATGTGCATGAACATAAAAACTGTGTGGTGACACAACGCGAGATTGGCGTTGATACCGATAACTGGTTTGCAGCGCTAAAAAATACCCTGCGTCAGGCGCCGGATGTGATTTTAATCGGCGAGATTCGTGATCGCGAAACCATGGATTACGCTATTGCGTTTGCTGAAACTGGCCATTTGTGTATGTCCACCCTCCATGCCAATTCGACCAACCAAGCGCTGGACCGGATTATCAACTTTTTTCCTGAGGAGCGACGTCATCAATTGCTGATGGATTTATCGCTTAATTTAAAAGCGTTTGTTTCACAGCGTTTGATCCCGAAAAAAGAGGGTAAGGGCCGCGTTGCGGCGATTGAAATTTTATTGAATTCGCCGCTGATTCAGGATCTGATTTTTAAAGGCGAGGTGCATGAAATCAAGGAAGTGATGAAGCGCTCCCGCGAAATCGGCATGCAAACATTCGATATGGCGCTGTTCGATTTATACGAGGCCGATTTAATTTCATATGAAGACGCGCTGCGCAACGCGGATTCCCTGAACGATCTGCGGCTCAAAATAAAACTCGAAGGCAAATCATCAAAAGAAAAAGATTTGGCATCCGGTCTGGAGCATTTGGAGATCGTGAAGTAACGCCTTGATTAGCCGTTTCAGCTATTCAAGTTAGGCGCAGCAGGTGAAGCAGATGCACCAGGTGTAGCAGATGCGGGGGGCGCACCATCGCGTCGGTTGCTGCCCGCAATAATCTTGTACTCATAAAGTCGGCACTCGATCTTGCCGTTGAACAAAGGTGTTTTCTTGGAGGCTGACAGGCGCACCCCTTTCGGTAAGGCCGTATCGCCGGTAAAAAAATAGGCTCGCCACCCGGAAAACTTTTGCTTCAATAAATCGCCCAGTTTGGGGTAAAGCTCCGTTAGTTCAGTGGTCTCGCCCAAGCGCTCACCGTACGGCGGATTAGTGACCATCACTCCGGTTTCTTCGGGTGCCGAAATTTCCAGCATATTGGCTTGCTTTAAGCGCACGCAATCGCCCAAGCCATTGGCCAGTAAATTAGCGTGTGCATCATCGAGGGCAAAACCATAAAGATCGGAGCCATAAATCGGCAACAGTGTCTTCGGTTTTTCAGCGTCGCGTGCCGCAGTCAACATGTGGCTCCAGGCGGCTGAATCAAAATTTTTCAGCTTCTGAAACGCGAACTGCCGGCGCGAGCCCGGCGCAATATTGAGCGCGATTTCAGCCGCTTCCACCAAAAAAGTACCGCTGCCGCACATGGGATCCAGAAACGCTTCACCGGGCTGCCAACCTGAGAGCGCAATAATGCCTGCCGCCAAATTTTTCTTTAATGGCGCGGCACCGGTATGCTCGCGCGAACCGCGTTTAAACAACGGTTCACCGGAAAGATCGAGGTAAATAGTGGCGTCGGTCGCGTTCAGAAAAGCGTGAATGCGCACATCAGGCTCACGTGTGGCAACCGATGGGCGCGAGCCAATCACTTCACGGAATTTATCGCAGACCGCATCCTTAATCCGCAGGGTGGTGAAATCAAGGCTTTTCAGCGGACTGCGCTGTGCGTTCATTTCCACCTTGATGGTGCGCGTCACATCAAAACGCTGCGGCCACGGCAACAACATCACGGCATCATAAATCTGATGTTCGTTATCATAGGCAAAATGCGCCACTTGCCACAAGATTCGGCTGGCAATTCGTGAGTGCAAATTAGCGCGATAGGCATCGGTAAGCTCGCCTTCAAAGGCGACGCCAGAGTCATCCGCTTTAATGTTTTGCGCGCCCAGTGCAGCAAGCTCCTGCGCTAACGGCGCGGATAATCCGCGGGGGCAAGGAGCGAAAAATTTTTCCATTTGTTATCTGCTAGAACGGTTTTACGATTACCAAAATAACGATGCCGATCAAAAGCGGCAAAGTCGGAATTTCATTGAGCCAACGGTAAAAAACATGTCCGTGTGTGTTGCGATCATGCTTAAAATCGCGCATGAGTTTGCCCAGATAAAAGTGTTGCACCACCAGAATCGCCACCAGCGCCAGCTTGGCATGAAGCCACCCACCGCGATAGCCATACCCCAGCCACAGCCAGATGCCCAGAATCAGGGTAATCACCATGCAAGGGGTCATGATGCCGAAGTACAGCTTGCGTTCCATAATTTTAAAACGCTCGATGGATATTTTGTCTTCGGCTTGCGCGTGGTACACAAACAGGCGTGGCAAATAAAACAAGCCTGCAAACCAGGCCACCATAAAAATAATATGAAACGATTTGATATAAAGCACGGCGACTCCGGATTACGCTAAATATTTATTCAGCGCGGCATCGAGCGTGCCTTGCGCCATCATGATGATTTCACAAAATTCGCGCACCGCACCATGCCCACCTTCTGCTTCGGTCACATAGTGCATACGCTCGCGCACGAACGCCGGTGCGGCCGGTACGCAGGCCGCAAAACCGCAGCGCATCAGAATTGGCAAATCGACGACATCATCGCCGATGCTCGCGACTTGATGCGCTTCGAGGGTTAAGCTTTGAAGTAATTGTGCAAAAACCTTGCCCTTATTGTCTGCATGCTGAAAAAGCTGCGTAATGCCTAAATCACCCGCACGTTTTTCCAGCGCTTTGGAACCGCGGCCGGAAATGATCGCCAGCTCAACCCCGCTGGCCTGCAGCATTTTCATGCCATGACCATCGAGGGCGTTAAAAACTTTAATGCCCTCGCCGTCTTCGCGATACACCAGCGAGCCATCCGTCATCACCCCATCGACATCAAACACAGCCAATTTTATATCGCGCATGCGCGCCGAAATACGCTCCAGCTTAGCTTCAGTTAAAACCATCAAAGCACGCCCATGCGCATTAAATCCAGCACATGAATAGCGCCGACTATTTTTCCGGCTGCATCCACCACCAGCAAACCACTGGAGCCGATTTTGTGGCGTTCAATCAGCTCTGCCGCCTCGGCGGCCAGTTTATCGGCGGTGATGGTCTTGGGGGTTTTGGTCATGACATCGACCACCCTGGTTTCGCGAAAATTATCGTGGGTCTCTAAAGCGCGGCGCAAATCGCCATCACTGAATACGCCCAGCAATTTATCGTCGGCATCCACAACGGCAGTCATGCCGAGGCCTTTGCGCGACATCTCCATAAACGCCTGCGGCAACAGCGCATCAGATGGCACCTTGGGCAAGCGTTCGCCGGTCACCATGACGTCGGACACATGCACCAGTAAACGTCGCCCCAGCGAGCCGCCTGGATGATGCATGGCGTAGTCTGTTTCACCAAAGCCGCGCGCATCCAGTAGCGTTACCGCCAACGCGTCGCCCAACGCCAGAGTAGCGGTGGTACTGGCGGTTGGTGCCAGATTCAAAGGGCAGGCCTCGCGCTCGACACCGGCATCCAGATGCACGGTTGCGGCCAAAGCCAGGGTTGAACGAGGTTTACCGGTGATGGCCACAATGGGCGTGCCACGACGTTTTAGCTGCGGCAAAATTTTAAGTATTTCATCGGACTCACCTGAATTGGAAATCGCGATGACTACATCGTCTTTGGTGATCATGCCTAAATCACCGTGGCTGGCTTCGCCGGGATGCATGAAAAACGCGGGCGTGCCGGTAGAGGCCAAGGTTGAGGCGATTTTACCGCCAATATGTCCGCTCTTGCCCATGCCGGTAACGACCACCCGGCCGTTATTGGCGAGCACCTCAAACAGGAGCTTATGGGCCGCAATAAAGCTGACGCCCAGTTTGTCTCGCAAGGCCAACACGGCCTCGGCCTCGATTTCAAAAGTTTCCTGCGCGAGCTTGAGGGTGCGCGCTGTGTCCGCAATGGATCGGGGATGTAATAGACTCTGCATACCGAGATTGTAATGTTTTAGCTCTCAATAATCTAAAAAAACTGCGGCCGAATTAATTGTCGGATAAATTACCAGGCAAATTACCTACCAACGCGATCATGCATTCCACCTTGCTCCTCATTGTTATTTTGCTCGCGGCTGCGGTCGTCACGGTAGCGCTGTTTCGACGCTTTAACATGCCGCCGATTTTGGGCTATCTGATCGTCGGCATGGCGATTGGCCCGCATGCGCTCGGCATTATTCCGGATTCAGAAGGCACCCGTTATCTGGCGGAATTTGGGGTGGTTTTTTTGATGTTCTCGATTGGTCTTGAATTTTCATTGCCACAATTGAAAGCCATGCGCCATATTGTGCTGGGCTTTGGCAGCGCACAGGTCATCGTCACCATGGCTGTGGTATTTGTTCTCGCTCAATTAGCCGGCCAAAGCTGGCAGACCAGCGTGATTATTGGCGGCGTGATTGCCATGTCGTCCACCGCCATAATCTCAAAGGTGTTGGCGGAGCAAACCAAACTGCACTCGGCGCATGGCAAGCAGATTATGGGGGTGCTGTTGTTTCAGGATATTGCGGTTATCCCGCTACTGGTACTGGTGCCCGCGCTGGCACTATCAGGCGAGCAGCTCATCGTAGAAGTGGGCTTTGCGCTGCTGAAAGCGGCGGCGGCGCTCACCGTTATTTTGCTGATTGGCCAGCGCATCATGCGACCCTTGTTTCATGTGATCGCCGCACAAAAATCATCGGAGTTATTTGTATTGGCGGTGTTGCTGGTCACGCTGGGATTGGCGCTTGCCACGGAGCTGGCAGGGGTGTCGATGGCACTGGGCGCTTTCCTGGCGGGCATGTTGATTTCGGAAACAGAATATCGCTATCAGGTTGAGGATTACATCAAGCCGTTCCGCGATGTGCTGCTGGGTTTGTTCTTTGTCACCATCGGCATGCTGCTTAATTTTGGTGCGGTGTTTGAACGACTGACGCTGGTGCTGCTGGTACTGATTGCGCTGCTGGCGTTAAAATTTTTTCTCATCGCGGGTCTCGCGCTGGTGTTTAAAAATGATCGCGGGGTCGCGCTGCGCTGCGCATTGGCGTTAGCACCGGCCGGTGAGTTCGGGTTTGTGCTGCTCTCGCTGGCCGGCAAAATCCATGCCGTACCTGAATCGACGCTGCAAGTCGTGCTAGCGGCCATGCTGATCTCGATGTTGGTCGCGCCACTGCTGCTCGCTCATAGCGAAAAAATAGTGATGCGGTTGGTGGCCAGCGAATGGGAGCAACGCGCGGTGCAATTACAGCAGCTGGCGATTCGCAGCATGGCGCAGCGCGGGCATGTGATTATTTGTGGCTATGGCCGTTCAGGGCAAAGCCTGGCGCGGTTCCTGGAGCAGGAATCGATCAGCATCATCGCCCTTGATGCCGACCCAATGCGCGTCAAGCAAGCCAGCGCGGCGGGCGATTCGGTGGTGTTCGGCGATGCGTCACGCAAAGAGGTTTTAACCGCCGCTGGACTCTCGCGCGCCGCCGCGATTGTGGTGAGTTTTGCCGACACTCATGCTGCCATGACGATCTTGGCCCACGCCCGTGAACTACGCCCGGATGTGCCGGTGATTGTGCGCACCTTTGATGATACCGATGTTGATAAACTCAAAAAAGCCGGGGCCGCAGAAATTGTGGCTGAAGTGGTTGAAGGCTCGCTTATGCTGGCAACCCAGACCATGCTACTGCTCGGCATTCCGCTCAACAAAGTGCTGACGCGTTTACGCACGGTGCGGGGTGAGCGCTATCAGTTAATGCGTGGCTTTTTTCCGGGCGCAACCGATGCCGATGACAGCGCGCTTGATGCCCAGCAACCGCGCTTGCAATCGATCATCGTGGAAGCCGGTGCCGCTGCGGTAGGCAGCACCATCGAAGCACTTAACCTGAGCGAAATCGACATCACCTTAACCGCGCTACGCCGCCACGGCGTGCGCGACATGAGCCCCGCAGAGGACACTCGCCTGGAAGCATCCGATGTGTTGATTCTGACCGGCACACCGCAAGCGTTGGCGCGGGCGGAGATGCGGATCATGCAGGGATGACATGAAAATCTAAAACGTAGAACGCCTATTAACGGGTATTTTGAAGCAAAAATGGCTTAAACGGCAGGCTGGGCGCGGAGTTTGTAATTGTAACGCTGCAGATGATGCCCTACATTAAAGACCGGCACTTGCCCATAAAAAAGCCCGCCGAAGCGGGCTTTTTCTTGATCCAGCCAGACTAGAACGTCATACAAACCGTATATGTCGTAGCGTCATCTACCAATGCATTAGCAATTGCAGTTGCAGGGGCTGTTTGCACGGCTAGTTGGTTAGCAATTACCCGTATTGATCCGGTCGCCGTATTGCCATCGTCAAGGGTTGTGTCAAGCTGCTTGGCATATTTTCCCAGCAGGCCGGCGGAACAAAATGCATACGTACCCGTCATGCCTGTAACCGGCGCAGTAGGCAAAGTGCCTGTCGTTGTATTGCTGGTAATTCCTACACGTCCGCCATCCACATTAGTCGGGAGTGAAGCAGCTAGCCCGGCCGCTGAAAAATCGGTCGAACCTGGGGCGAAGTTAGCCATGCGAACCGCTAACCAGAATTGTGTTGACTCCTCTGTGGCAGTTGCTGAATTCCAAGGATGATCGATCACGCCATTACCATTGCCATTGACCAGAGCCGCATTGGCAGTACCCAAATTCGTTGTGGCTTTTATATCGTCTCCAGGGAGCGCTTTGAAGCGATCCTGATAACCATAAATATAGAGCGGCACCGTTTTGAAATCTTGGGCAAGGTTTTTGACCTTCGCACTATTGATCAACTCTTGACCTTTTAAAATACCGCCAAGCAACAGCCCGATGATCACGAGCACAATGGCAATCTCGACGAGCGTAAAGCCTGATTGTTGGTTTTTCATACTTTTCATTATATTTTTCCTTTTTAGAGCGCGCATTACAATTAAACGATTAGGGTATTAAGTAAAACTCCGCATAAAAACGAATGACAGCGGAGGATAGGGACATTACCTTGCTGCTTTATAAATTCTGATTCATGTTTCGTGTTCTTACTAATGCAAAGGCTGTGCCAACTATTTAACTTGTTGTTTATGCATTACTTTACGTATGCCATGTCATGCAAAAACCTTTAATTGGCATGGGCGTGTCGAGACTTGGGACAGGCTAATGTCCAAATTCTCGACATATCATGATGGCCCGCCGATTTCGCAACGCCATTACCGCGCACTGCTTGGCACTCCCGTCGGTTCGGGTTAGTCTTCGTTGAGGATCGGACTTATTTTGTTCATCTGTTCATCTGTTCATCTGCTCAGTCATTTAACATACCACTCCTTATTCCATGCATTCCGCACTCAATTCATCGAAAAAAAATCGGGCTTCAACGCTGCCAGGATTTCTGCTCAGGGCGCGCCGCTGGGTCATCCTGGCGATGTTGCTCTCGTTGCATGCGGGCTTGATGGCGCCGACCGGCAGTGATTTTGAACGGATTTGGCTACTCATTCATTTCGGTTTGTTTTTAATGTGGCAGCCGTTCATCAGCGCGGACCGCGAGCTGAATGTGGTGGCAGTAGTCATGCTGTTGGGTATCACCACGGTCGTAATGTATTCGCTGGCGGGATGGATGTTGGTGGCATGGGTCGCGATTTTGATTGGCATTATGGGCGGCAAAGTGTTTACCCTGCAGGCAGCGCGGCGTGGACGATTTTATTTGGTGGCCGTATTTTATTTATTTGCCGTGCTGCTGACCTGGACAGTGCCGGTTTCGTTGCTGAGTATTGGCAGCCTGCCGCCGGGCTTACAAACACTGGTGGCCGTGTTTTTACCACTCACCTTGGGCGCACTGGTGTTTTTGCCTTTCCGAGGCGAAGACGAAGCCACCACCCAGGTGTTTGATTTTTTCTATAGCCTGTTTGTGTTTCAGTTGGTGGTGGTGCTGGTCCTCGGCAGCATTGCTGCGATGCGGGTAACTGACAATAAATATTTTCAGGCGGTGCTGCTCACGGTGCTGGCGTTTGCGGTGGCGCTATTTATCCTCTCGGTGATGTGGGGTCCGCGCGCGGGCTTTGGCGGATTACGCACTTATTTTTCACGATACCTGATGACGGTGGGCATGCCGTTTGAGTTGTGGATGCGCCGTATCGCAGCACTCTCGGAAACGGAAAGTAGCTCAGCACGTTTTCTGGCGCTCGCGATGGAAGAGGTTTCGCTAACGCCCTGGATTGTCGGCAGCGAATGGAAATCGGCCGATGCGGAAATAGGTGATGACAAGAAAAGCCGCTTTGGTAAACAGACCAGCCATTCAGCCAGCTTTCGTTATCACGAACTGGAGATTATTTTTTTTACCGAGATCAGGCTCTCACCCGCGCTGTTCCTGCATCTGCGGCTGCTAGCACAGGTGGTTGGTGAATTCTACGAAGGCAAGCGCCGTGAGCAGGTGCTTAAACAAAATGCGTATATGCAAGCCGTGCATGAAACCGGCGCACGTTTAACCCATGACATTAAAAATTTATTGCAATCGCTTTACGCACTGACCTCGGCCGGCGTTGCCCAACAGCAAATCAATCTGCCTGAAACAGATCGCCGTAAATCATCTGCGTATGAAGCGATGCTGAACCGGCAGCTACCGCAGCTCAGCAAACGCCTGCAAACCACACTGGATAAACTACAAAACCCGGCGATCGGTAAAGCCGGTGTGGCAATGAGCGCAAACGATTGGTGGGCTGATATAACCGCTCGCCATGTCAGCAGTGGAGCAACTTTCAAGGCGCGCGGCGATATGAATCTCATCATTCCCGCCTCGCTATTCGACACGGTGCTGGAAAACTGTTTGGAAAACGCCCGCAAGAAAAAAGACCGTGAGCCTGATATTTTTATCAGCATCGAACTATCAACCGAGCCCACACCATCACTCGCGATTATTGATACCGGCAGCCCGATTCCCAGCGGCATGATCGAAAATTTATTTGACGCCCCCGTCGCAAACTCACGACGTGGCGGGCTGGGTATTGGCCTATATCAAACCAGCCGGCTGGCAGAGCAGCAAGGCTATTGGCTAGCGCTCGCTGCCAATCAATTGGGGAATGTAAAGTTTAAGGTGGCGAGGCGATAGCAGGAGTGGTCGCGCTTGGTATTTAATTCAGGGCAGCTTACCTACCAGAACCATGCGCGCAAACAATGTATTGGGCGATATCCAAGTCACTAGGTCATCAAAATAATATGGGGTAGATCCATTGCGATTGTCGACTCGCGTACCTTGGAAAAACACCTTCGAATCCGGAGTCTGATTACTTTTTTCACCCCCTGAAGTCAGATTGGACAATGCAACTTCTGAATTTGATGCTACTGAAAATATTACCGCTGGCGTTGCGCGAGTCAGCTCAGTGCGCGTTCCACAATTCGCAGATGCAACGGTGGTGATTGCAGCATCCTCCTGGCACGCATACAGAAACCCCGCAGAGTACGTCGTAATTTTATCCATGGTTGCATTGCGCATGCCGTCAACAGATGTGAATACTCGATAGTCTTTTTTTAAATTTCCGACCGGAAAAGTCGTTGGGTTCACGTCAAAAAGAGTTGCGTCAGGGACCGCGTACCGAAGTCGATTAAAAACGTCTGCCTTTACAAATGCGTCCACCATATAACCTTGGCTATCAACCGGAGAGAGTCCAAGAGCCGCAGCCGGAATGAAACCATTCGTCGAAGAGCACCTACCATGCGCGGGCAGAACAGAAATTGGCGCGCCACAAGCGGCGCTTGCATTGGTGCAGAAACTTTCCTGGCCGGCGCTATTTGATCCTGCAGGGCATGGTAGGCGTCCGTTGGCGAGCGTAAAACCAATTAACGCCTCTTTGATTATTTCAAGTTGTTTGTTGGTTTCAGTGATCCGTTGTTGCTCAAGCTGTGTTGCCAACGGCACCGCGACAATCGCCACTAGTACCGAGATGATCACCAAGACGATTGCGACTTCGATCAGACTAAATCCATAGGCATAAGACCGCTTAAAAACGATGCATTTTTTTATCATGGTGATACCACCAGCAATTGATCATTTGCGATTGCAGTTGCTGCGCTAATTGCGGCATTGAAGGTGCAGTTTGTCAGCCCGGGTGCAGCGCCACCTTTGCCAAGTGCGTTAGTGCCTTCAAAATAGTCTGTAATAACGGTAGTTGGACGAGGATTGGCGCCAGTAGGTAGGTAGCGCCCCGCCACCGCGGTGACCGCCTCGACATTGGTAGCTGAACCCACAGTCAGGGTCGTAATGCCTCCACCACAGGGTGAAGTATTATTGGGCGCGGATAATGGCGCAATCCCACTAAAAGCAGTTTTATACCAAAGATTTTCGTGGAACCAAAAAGGCATGATTGGGTGATAAAGCATGCGATCCATATTAAGCGATACGCCAACCCCGACTGACGCTAATGTTACCGTCCGAGGTAGCCGGCTTTGGCCAGCGCCTGTAATCGTGTCGGTTACATTCATCGTAACGCCCGTACCAGAAACGCTCGTGCAAGTCCATTTCCAGCGATGGACATTTGCGGCATTTCCAGCGCTGTAAGTGATGGTTGGCGTAGTGTTGCAAGTGGCATCAATCTGAAGTGCAGTGATAGCGCGTGAGACAGAAAGGTTGGCAACGCCTAAAACGTTAGTGCATGTATTATTTGAATAGGTTGTTGCTGTTAAGGGAAAACTACTGGTAATGTTTTTACCTGTCTGCAATCCGCAAGTCGCTTGGTTGATTCCCTTCCATAGGCACTGTCCAACATTTGATGGCGCAGTTCCACTGGCAAGATTTGGCGATGCAAGCGGTGAAGATAATGTATTGATTAACGGTGGTTTAATATATCTATTCGGGCCGCTATTTATGCGCAGACAGGTCGAAGAAAGCGATTCAGTGAGCCCCGTGACCGTCCAATCGAAATCACTACCGTAATTTGCGTTTGCACCAACCGAATAATCAGTCATAAAAGGAAAGTAACCAAAATAAACGCCCGGCTGCGGTACCAAACTCGTTGTTGCGGAAGGTAAAGCGCTAGTGGGTACTAGCCATGGGTAGGTCTGAGGACTAAATTTATTGTTCGCCTTTAATGTTCGCAATGCCAATGCCATCTCGCCGACCACTCTTCGCTCGACATAAGACATGACTTCGTCAATGGTCAAATAAATCAGTACATCATTAAAAGGAACTAGCGAGCCTCGCTTGGTGGTGTCTGCGGCAGTGAGTGGGTAGCGGGTTCCGGGCGGGACTATAACAAATTGATTGTTCATGCCAGCATTACTAAATACGGTACAGCCCACCACACAGCCTAGCGGCAAGTTAACACCATCCAAATAATCCGCTGGATCACCTGGGCTGGCAATAGATGCGCGCGTTTGTACGGCTGTTTCTGTCGCGATTGGCGGCCCGGGGAGAATCAATACGATAGCAACTTTATCTGACAACAAATTACCCCCCGCGTCAAAAACTTTGAGCCACGGATGAGGAAGCACGGTGGGCTGAAGAGGCGATGGCACACAGGATGAAACAGCAGGCGAGGCAAGATTAGCGACATCAGAATTCAACACTAAAAGGCACTGATCATAGGTCACCAGATTAGCCGAAACTGCATACCATGGCACCTGTCCGGTAGGATCGTTTGCAACTGGAAGATCTCCTAAATCCAAACCTAAATCTTTCCACGGAATTTTTCCTAAACAGCGCTTGATGGTTGAATTACTTCCAACGCCAGGCAATCCAGTTACCGTATTACCAAGACAGCTCAAATCTTCCTTGCCATCGTAATTTCCGTTCGCCCGCGAGTCTGGCGTTGGTAGTGCCCCAGGCCGCATGGTGGGTTGTGGAGGGCTCACAAGGTATCCCAGCAGCGCCTGCTTCGCCGCAATGAGGCGATCATTTGCCGCTTGAACTCTTACAAGATCGCGCTGAATACCGGATGTATTTTGCGCAATGCCATTCAAAAAAACAACGCCGGCAATAGCCAACATAGTCAACACAATCAGCAACAACACGAACCCTTGTGCGGGTCGTTTCAGGTTTTTTTTGTTTGCGGGTATTTTCATTTGGCACTACCCAATAGACGCGGGTTGATTGATTTTGTTTTGTTTTTTCTGCGCTGCTTTTTGATGGGTGATTTGGATATTACGATTGCCCGATTAGACACCGGGGCAGGCTTTGAGCTGACATGCAGCCATTGGTTACTGCCGCCCACCGACATCGGCACGATTTCATCTAACAGCTCTTTGGAGATATCGCGTTGAATCTCGCCATCAACCCAAACCACATTTTTGCCATCAGTGCGTTTGACGAAACCGTTAATGATGGATGGCTGGTTTCTCACGGCTATCACTACATCTTCTTCAACCACGACCTCGCCCCGTTGGCGGGCGCGATCGATGCGCTCGCGCTGTTCCCGGCTAAAGAACAAGGTACCTGAAAGCGGCTCGGCAATATCGGTGATTTTGCGGGGTGGTGGTGGCATGGCGAGATCTGGCGCGAAGCGTGGCGCGGGGTCTAGCGTTGAGGCTGCCCATGCGTCGCTGCTGATACCGCCGCTTACGCTCACACAGCCGATGATGCCGATAAAGAACAGGTTTGAAGTCAAGCCTGCGCGAATCAATTGAATGGCGAATTGCATGGTGGATTGCATAATTATCACGCCGCTATTTCTGTCGCGCCGCAGGGTTGCGCTTATCAGCCAAGGTAATCCACTCCAATGAGCATTCCGCCTCCAACGCGCCACTCGCTTTTTGTTGCGCATTTTGTTGATTTTCGCGCGGACTTGGCTCGGCAGTTTGATTATTGTTGCTGACAGCAGCAGCGCCCTCACCAGACGCTGCTAGACCATTGACGGGGCCATTGTTCGCGGCGGCGTCGAGTTCAGCGCTGCGTTTAATGACGCATCGATCCAGTGGGAAAAATCCGCGTTGCATCCGCGGGAATTCATCTAAAAATGCCACGAGGTCTCCATCATGTAAGGTGCGCACTTTGAATTTGATACGGCTGCCCAGCACCTCTACCGCGGTAAGCCTGGTGTTGCCGCTCAGTGTAAGCGCGCGTTGCGGCTGAACCTCATATTCAAGTGCGACTAGTCTGTGCCGAGTTTTAAGCTCGGCGAGTGCTTCTACCCAATCCAGCCGCTGTTCGGCCGTAAATACGCCGCGAGCGGTGATGATTTTGTAAGTTTGTTCAGAATCACGAAGATCATCACGCTCGCGCTGTGCGGTGGCCAGCCGGGTTTGCGACTCTTGCTGCAATGACTTGGACTTTTGGTTGTTGCGTTTTTCTGCCTGCCAATACCAATAGCTGCCGACCACCAGAAATGTCGCAACGGCAATACCGGCCAGCGTCACGCCATAGACAACACGCAATGCGCGGAGCCCGCCCTGTGTAAAAATCATACTCATGTTCCGGCCACCGTGCTGACGAGCTTGAGAACAAATCGGGCATCACGCGATGGCGTGTCTGATTTACTCATGCCGGCGCGTAAAGTTGCAGATGGCTCTATGTTTAAAGGCATCGTAACGATGGTTGCTTTCATACCGGGAATTTGGTTAAAGCGATCTTTAAAAGCTTCGATACCGGCAAGCAGTTTGCGGAAATCACCGTCAAAATTGGTGATCGAGGCTTCAATCACACCAATCTGAAATTTATTGCCGGGCAAGGGTGGGTTTATTTCAGTCGCCGCTTGTTGGGTAATGGCCATGCCGCCACTTCCGACGGGCGCGTTAGCGGGCGTGGCAGACGCAGCACCAGGACCAGACTTGAGGTCTGAGGTAACTTCCAAGGTTGCCTGAGTTGGCAACGGCATGAAGTAAGGCAGCCCGCTGGCGTCATTACCCACGGCCCACACCACCTGCAGCAAGCGCACCTGGGGTGCGTCCGCCAGAATACGGCTCATATCGCGCAGGAAGCCGCCCGGCGCTGCGGGCTGCGGGCGAATTTGACTATTAAAAAATATGCTCGCATCACGCACCGTGTCAGAAGCTAATTTTTGTTCGCGCAGGGCATTGGATATAGTTTGATACTCACTTTGCAGCTTGCGCGATGCCGCTTCATGCTTTTCAATTTCCGTAGAAATTTGCGCTGATTGATACAAATTAAATAACGCCCCGGCCGCGCCCGCAACCAGCATCCCGACCGTGAGTGCGTAGAGGCCGATGCGGGCACGGCGAAACAACGCGAAGCGGGTCGCGCTGGGTTCGGCAAAGTGATTTTCCAGGCGATTCTGAGCGTATAAATGCGCCAAAATCTCCTCCGCATGTGAGGAGGTCGGTACGGGTTTGAGCTTTATTTTGCCGGCGATTTCGGCAATATCCAGAAAACGATATTTAAGCAGCGGATAGCTGCGCACCGCTTCGGCAATCATCTGTTGATCACGCTCATGAACTAGAATACAAACTTCCAGCGTATCGCCGTTGCCAAAAAAACGCAGGCTGTCCAAATACTGCCAAGTGCGGCTGGTTTCGGCCGCAATTAACGCGCCGACTGACTGGCCTTCATCAAACACAATCTGCGTTACACGGCTGAACTTGATCTGCTTGTTATGAAAGTAGGTTTGTCTGAGCCCGAAATCCGGCACGATGGTCACCAGCAACACATGCGCAGGAATAATATCGAGCTGATTTAGCAAATGGACGGACAACACCGGCGAGGAATACACGCCTTCAAGCGGCACCTCAGCTTCTTCCAACGCGGCCAGCCAAGGCTTTAACAGATCCGGATTGGTCACCGCATGGTAAAGAACTTTACTGTCGCGCCGCCCCTCTTCCTCACGTCCCTGAATGATGGCATGACGAAAATTTGAGGCGCGGTATAGCTGGCCCAATTTCCGGCTGGTAACAGCCTCGGCGTCACTACCACGCAGATGCGGCATGGTGTCGAGGCGAAAATCTTCTTCGATTAAATCGACCACGAGGAAAGTAGGGACTTCGCGATGCTTGGCCAGATAGTCATGGAAAATGGACGATGCCGCTTCGCTCGCCATAAAAACATCGCGACTGATGATCGTCCCCGACTTCCATAGGAGGGTTACTAGCTTATCGTTGGTCAGATATAAAAAATGTTTCAGCATGATCTACTCTAGCGCCCGCCCGTGGTGTTTACTTTTGCAATCACGTCGTACATCGGGCTGAACACCGTCATTAAAATAAGAATCAGAATTCCGCCCAGCACGACTGTTAATACAGGCTGGATCATTTCCTGCAATCGACCCATCATTTCTTTAACATCGCGATTATAAAAATAGCTGACGTTTAACAGCGCTGTATCCAGTCCGCCCGAAGTTTCGCCAACCTTCAGCATACGGATCACCAACGGCGGAAACAGGCGTACGTTCTGAAAAGCCTGGGTGATGCCGGAGCCGTCATTGATTTCACGGCCTACTCGCTGGAGACCTTGCTCAATGACCCGATTGCCGACAATTTTTTCAGAGATGCGAATACACTCCAGCACGCCGATGCCCGATTGATACATCAACGCAAAATAGGTCGAGAATCGCGCCAAAATAATTTTGTTGTTTAGCGGCCCCATGATCGGCAGCTTCAACATAAGTGCGTCAATGCGATAGCGGACTTCTTCATTGGTTTTAGCCAGAATCACCAGCGTGATAACGCCTACAACGGGCACGCCAATAACGAGATACCAATAGCTTTTCATCCACGCCGACACGGCGATCAAGGCCATGGTTTGCGCTGGCGGATGGGGGGTTAACGCCTTCATGGTCACGGCCAGTTGCGGCACCAGAAAAATCATCAGCGCGAACACCACCGCAATAATCACCGTGCCTGCAAATATCGGATAGGTCATGGCTTTTTTTACCTGCGCTGCGAGCTCATCCTGCCACTTGAGATTTTCGGTCAGCTTGGATAATACTTCGGGAAGCTGGCCGGTTTGTTCCCCGGTGCCAATCAGCGCAACAAACACATTATCAAATGCGCTCGGGTGATTCGCCATCGCTTCGGACAGCCTGAGCCCGCCTTCGATATCTTCGAGCAGGCTTGCCACAATTTGCCGGAACGCCGGATTCTCGACCGAATCGCGTAGATCGGTTAAGGCATCAATAATCGGCACGCCCGCCCTCATCAACTGGTCCATATGAAAACAAAAGGTCACCAATTCCTTGCGGGAGATACGCTTGGCCGCCAGCATGGTCGATTTTTTGATCGAGTCAAACGTGATCAGTTCGAGACCCATCCGCTTCAAGCGCAATTCAAGGTCGACCGCATTCATGGCATCGATATTGCCACGCTGCATCAGCCCTTCTTCGTCTATCGCGCGGTATGCAAATGAAGCCATGATCTCTGTGTCTATCGATTAGTTTTTAATAGGTGCCGCCAATTTGCGGGCGTCGCGCCCTAACCATCAGGTAACGCGATCAGTTAAATCAACAATGCGTGAAATTTCATCAAGGTCGGTTTGGCCTGCCAGCACGCGCGCTATTGCATCTTCGGCCAGGGTGCGATAACCGGTTTTGCGCGCGGCCTCGCGTATTTCGCGACCCGTTGCGCGCCGAGCTATCAGTTCATCAATATCCTGATCCATTTTGAATAGCTCCATAATCGCCAAGCGCCCGCGATAGCCGGTGTTATCACATTGTTCGCAACCATCAGAGCGGAAAATTTCGCCATTCCACATTGAATCAACACCAAGAATTTTGCGGGTCATGTCGTCAGCCGAACCATCTGTCAGCCGATAGGGTTCTTTGCAATGTGCGCACAACCGCCGCACCAGGCGTTGCGCGACGACGCCGATGATATTGCCTGCCATGATGTCGGGCAGCACGCCCAAATCCTGCAGACGTGAAATCGCGCCGATAGCAGAATTAGTGTGCAAGGTGGAATAAACCTGATGGCCCGTCATGGCGGCGCGAAAAGCCATTTCGGCCGTTTCCTGATCGCGTATCTCGCCGACCAGAATCACGTCTGGATCCTGACGCATCATCGAACGTATGCCCGATGCAAAATCAAGTTTGGCGGATTCATTGACTGAGGTTTGCCGAATCATCGACATCGGATATTCGACCGGGTCTTCCAGCGTCATGATATTAACGCCCTCGGTATTGATGTGATTCAGGATCGAATAAAGCGTAGTGGTTTTGCCTGAGCCAGTGGGGCCCGTAACCAAAATAATGCCTTCCGGTCGCGCCATCATCAGCCGCAGGGTTTTCAATTCATCTTCCTGCAGGCTCAAATCTTCCAGCGCGACAATACCTTTTTGCCGATCCAGAATCCGCAACACAATATTTTCACCATGGGTAGTTGGCTGCGCCGAAACCCGAAAATCAACCGCACGACCCGATAGCGATAATGAGATGCGTCCGTCCTGCGGCGCACGGGTTTCGGCAATGTTCATGCCGCTCATCACTTTTAAACGCACTACCATCGCGCTCCAGTAATTCTTGTGCAGCGAGCGAATCTGGCGAAGCACACCATCTACGCGATAACGAATCCGTAAAAAGCCCTGTTCTGGCTCGAAATGAATATCGGACGCGTTACGCTTAACGGCATCGTGTAATAAAGCATCAACCAGGCGCACAACGGGCTGACTGTATTCTTCAAAATCAGACGTGATGGATTGATAATCAATTTCACCCGTTTCTATCTCGTTGAGAATGCCGTCGATGGATAATTCAAATCCATAATGCTGTTCAATGCCGATTGAAATATCGGATTCGCGCGCCAATACCTGCTCAATGCGTACATCGTCTTTTATCAATGCGCGAATTTGATCCAGCGCCACTACATTGGATGGATCTGCGACGGCCAGTAATAGCTTGCGGTTTTGCTGATCGTAATCGACCGGCAACACCTGGTAGCGCCGAGCAATATCCTTAGGCACCAGTGCCAAAGCGGCATGATCAATGATGGTGTTGGATAAATCGATCGCAATCTGGCCAAGGCTTTCGGACAAGGTATCGCGAATAGTCGCCTCGGTCGCGAACCCAAGCTGCACCAAAATTTTGCCAAGCGGGGTCTTTAGCTTGCGCTGCTCGGTCAGCGCAATATTAAGTTGATCTTGTGAGACAACGCCGCGCGCAAGCAGGTTTTGTCCAAGCGGAAGTTGTGAAATTGGCGAATTCATTTAGTTTAGGGTTGCCGCACTTTTAGCCGACAGGCTAAGTTAGAAAAATACCTCAAAACGATTGCAACGAGCTGCCATTGTCTGCCGCCGCGTTTACGTAATGCTCAGCGTCGTAACGCATGTAATGCCAACAATATCTTAACGATTTAACTCGCCTTGGAAGCCGCCGTCAGCTCACCGATTCGACGCTGCACAGAGGCGCGATCAAACTGCCCGCCAGTTTTCCCTGATTGAACTAGCGCTTTCTGGTAATAATCAAGTGCGAGCTTTATTTGATTGAGCTGATCCAGGCTGACAGCCAGATTGTATAAATAATCGGCACTGGCTGAATCGATTCGATACGCTTCGAAGTAAGCTTGCTGAGCTTCAGTCCAGCGTTTCTGGCCCGCGTATAAATTGCCCAGTGAAAATTGCAACGATGCGGAATCAGGTGTTTTTGAAATCAGGGTTTTTAGTTCAACCTCTAACGACTCCGGTTTCACGTCGCCGCTTACCGCCAGAAGACCTGATATTGCGCTGCTATTGCGTGGATCTATTTCCAGCGCCCGCCGATAATGCCTGGCGGCAGTCGGATTATTACCCGTGCGCGCGGCCGCTGTCGCCAATCCGAGCTGTGCATCCAAATTAAACGGTTCAGCTTGCGCAACTTCGGTATAGCGCTGCTTTGCTTGCGCATAATCGCCGCGGCCAAGCGCGGTGTAAGCGGTTAATAGGACAGGATTGATTTTGGGTGGCTCAATTGTCTGTGACAGTCTGAGGCTAACCGGCGCTTCTTTTGCTGAACGGGTCGCGCTGGACGCAATTAATCGTTTAGCCAGAAACTCGCGTTCGGTCAGTGTTGGGCCGTTCACTATTTGCCTGGTTGATGCCAATTTAGGAAGCGGTATTTCCTTGGCGGGCGGCGGCAATAATGGTGGAAGCGCCAGCTCTGTGACGCTGATGACCGGCACTACGTCAGCCGATTTGGCTGCGACCGAATTACCCGCGGGAGCAGCTGCCGGTGCGCCAGAATTCGACGACGCATCGCTGGCGCGGGTAGCGGTTGGAACATACGCAGAACGTGACGAAATGGTCACCTGATTCCATACATACCAACCACCCGCACCTATGGCTACCAGCACGAATGCAACCACGGGCAGCAACCATTTTGCCGGACGCGACGTGGCTGAAATTTTCTTTGAATTTTGTTTCGCTGCAAAAACATTTTTGGCTACATCACGCTGCATGGACTCCTGCGCGGCGGATAAATCTGCCAACTCCTCCATGCTCCAGTCCACTTGCGCGTTTTGTCTGGATCGGGCAGACGTCTCGCTTGATGGCGCAGCCTGATTGGATGCCATTCGGGTATTCGCGGGTGTATTTGTACGCGTGCCGCTTGGTGTACGCGTGCCACTTGGTGTACGTGTGCCGCTTGGTGCAAGCGCGCCGATCAGCGTAGGCGTGTCGATGGACAAGTCTGCGTCGCGCGTTTCGACCGCGCCAACTTGTGTCGCCTCATCTATCAAGGATAAGGGGCGATGATGAGCAACGCCCGCGGATGGCTCTGACAATACGTTATTCGATGAAATTTTTGGTGAGGGTGTTTGTACTGTCCCAGGCTGAACATGCGGCGGCTCATGCAAATTCTCAAGTGATGGATCTGCTTGAGCTTGTGATTCTGCTGCGTTTGAGGACGCCGGCTCTAAATGGGACGAGTCGCTTTTTTTTGCGCGTTTGGCATCTTCCGCGCGTTTTAGTGCGTCGAGCAGAAGACTCACGGCGTGGGCCTTACCGGAGAAGAAATGGATGTTGCATCATCGCGCGTATCCGTTTTGGGATACAACGAGGGAATTAATGGCTCAGCCTCTTTAAAAAATTGGCGATCCGGCAGCAGCCGACGATAATCTGAAAAATCAGTTTCAACGCTGGCGTCCTTGATGACCAACGGACGCAAGAAAATCACGAGCTCTGTTTTGCGACCGGTATCGTTGCGATAGCTGACGGCATCCCCAAATAATTTCCATCTCGAAATGATCGGCAAACCATCGCGTGAAGCGGAAAAACTATCCTGCATCAGCCCACCCAAAACGGCAGTTTGGCCACTGGCCACCCGTAACACCGTTTCGAATTCACGAGTCTGAATCTGCGGCACTCTATTGATCACATTGGCTCTTGCCAAATCGGGATTGGGGTCATTTACATAGCTCACGATACGGGTGATGCTCGGCCGCACGTTGAGTGTAATGATGTCGCCTTCGCTGATCTGCGCCGTCACATTCATCACGAAGCCTTCAGGCACGACATTCGGTGTAGACGTATACGAAACCAGCGCTGTAGATACTCCAGCAGCATTGGTAGCGCCCGTGGTCACATCCGCTTTCACAGTGAAATAAACCTTGTTCTCCACCACTTTCATCACCGCTGTCTGGTTATTCAGCGTCGTGATACGCGGGCTCGATAGCACCTTGGTTGAGCCAAATGAATCAAGCAATTTAATACTGCTGGATATCGAGCCGCCGACAGCCGCGTTGGGATTGCTGTATTGAATGCCGAAGAACGGCGCACTGGCGAGGTTTTGGCCGGTGAACGCTTGCGTGAATGAATAACCAACGCCTTTAAGACCTAACGCCGACCAGTCCACGCCCGACTGATAGTTGTCGTTTAGCGTGACCTCAACCACGGTTGCTTCAATCAACACTTGGCGACTTGCCGCACCTGCTACCTGGGAGATAAATTCTGCTACTTTTTCGTGCTGGCGGGAGGTCGCACGAACCGAGACGGTACCGGTTTCAGGATTGATAATAACCGAAGCCGCTTCACGAAACGTGAGCCGCTGCTCGACTGATTCGTTAACCGAATCCCCTTGGGTTATACCGGGGCCGGTGACCTGGGTTGAGGCCGCTGTATTGTTGCGACGCGGCTGATTGCGTTGCTGCGCCTGGGTAGTAGCCGACTGTTGGGCTCCGCGTGCCTGTACAAAAGTTTCCGAGCTGCCTTCGGGCAGTTGTTTATCCGTTTCACGCAGTAATTCTTTGACGTTTTTATCCAACGATTCCCAAAAACGGTTCTTTGAGGCATTGTCAATTTTAAGCTGTGTGCTGTTTTGCGCGCCGCCCGCACCGGCCGCTCCTGCCCCCACACCTGCAGGACCTACAACCTGGGTTTGAATGCCAATGGAGCCCGATGAATCGCGCGTCATATTGACGTAATCGACTTTATAAAGCTTGAGATATGGGGAATCCTGCATCACCACCAAATTCGGGCCGTCGACCTCAAAGCGCATATCAACTTGCTTGGAGACGCGAGTTAGAATTTGCTTAAGTGTTTGGTCGATGGCATTAAGCGTGACTCGCCCTTCGATACCGTTATGCACATCAATATTGACCTTGGTGTCGCGGCTGATCGCAAATAATAAATCCTGCACGGGCACATCTTTAACCGTAACCGAATAACGGATTTCATCAATGCGCGATTGCGGAGGTGGTGGCAACGGTACTTGACGTACCGGCTGCGGAATAGAGGCGGATGACTTCGTACCAGGTCTGGCCGAATCATTTACATCGCCTCGCAAATGGCCGTCAATCTTGGCAACCGGCGCGGCACCGCAGGCCGTCAACCCTGCTACCACTAATAGCGACACCGGCATGCGGAACGCGACGCTCGCTTGCGTGGCGTCAACCTTTAACGAAAACGGCTTACCTTTAACTTTACGAGCTAGCGCTGGTATCAGCACAGACGGTCCCCGATAAGAGCTGTTAAACAAAATTCGTTGCAATAAATTAAGCATGCTGTTTATGGTTAGGGTCGCTTGGTTTTATGCGCGACAGTATCGCGTGTGCGTCAATTCCAGAACGCTCATTAATTTTGCAGTACAGCCTCATGCTGGATGCCTGCCCCAACTTTCTTTATAAGACGATTAGCCAATAAAAGCAATGGCTTGTCGGCAATATCGCCAAAATTACTTTAAACGGCCTGCGCCTTTATTACTTTTCGCGCAAACCCGGTTATTGGCCGGGACGAATATCGTCTCTAATCGCCTGTAAAGAACGTGCGTAGGGATTGAATTTCAACAGCTTTGACTGAAGACGCGCAATTTCGCCGTTTGCATCAGCACGCTCGGTGTAATTGCCGTAGAGCACACTGACTCTAGGGTTGTCGTCTGTACCGGTGGGATAAACCATAATTCGATCCGGGTTTAACTCTTTGGCAACCATGCGCAAATAATTCTCGATAGCAGGTTTTTCGCGTGCGTCAGCAGTCATAAGCTGAATGGCGTAATGGGACCCTCGCAAAGCCTTCAACCGCAACAAGTCAGCTTGCATGCGCGTGCCTAGCCAGTCTTTTTCAATGCCGCCATTAACGATACCCGCGCGACCGGGTGCATCCGTCAGTACGGCAGCAGCCTGAAACGGAGACTGGCTGGCCAGTTGAGGTGGTGTTGGTGTTTTTAAGTTCTCAGTAGACTTGAGCGTTCGGGGTTCATTCTGAAGCTGAGTCGGCGCCGAACTCGTCGTAGCAGCGGTTGACGACTCTCTGGCAGGCGAGGCTGAGGACATTGCAGCCGAGTTAGTCTGCGTATTGGCTGCTGCGTTGATCGGCATAGTCAAGGGCGCAACCGGTGCGCCAAGGCTCGTGGCTGAAAGATCTGGCGGTATAGAAAAACGCCCCGCCACAAACCCGATAACCAAACCGGCCACTAACGCGATAGTCGTCAAGACCCATAGACGCCGGGAATGATGAACACTTTGAGGGAGCAGAATTTGGGTATCGCTGATGGCGGCCCGTACATGATCTGCCGTGACGGTATGGGTCCCGCCTGCATAGGCCGCCAGCAAGGTTTTATCCGCGTAAATATTGATGCGGCGGGTTAAACCTTCTGACGCATCAGCAATCAATTTCAACGCTTCCTGACCGAATAGATCGGGACCTTTGTAGCCCGCAGCACGCACCCGAAAATTTAAATAGTCTTTTATGTCACGGGCCGGCAGTGGCAACAAATTAAAGCTGTGGGTGATGCGTTCTTTCAACTGCCGCATATTGGGCAAGGACAAATGCAGATCGAGCTCAGGCTGACCAAACAAAACTATCTGCATCAATTTATCGTGACTGGTTTCCAGATTAGACAGGAGACGAATTTGTTCCAAAGTCTCTAACGGCATCGCATGAGCTTCGTCGATCAAGGCCACGACTTGTTTGCCCTGTGCGTGAATATCGATTAACCGATCCTGCAGTGCGCGCACTAATTTAGTGGTGTTGCCACCTTGCGTATCAATCCCCAGATCATCGGCAATGACGGCCAGCAATTCATCTCTAGAAAGTGACGGCACAGCCAAATAAATGGTTTCAACGGTATCAGGCAGGCGCTCCATTAAAACTCGGCAGAGCATGGTTTTCCCAGCGCCAACTTCACCGGTTACTTTCACCATGCCCTCGCCGCTGGTAATGGCGTACATCAACGCCTCCAGCGTTTCGCCACGATTTGCACCGGCGAAAAAAAACTCGGTATGCGGAGTAATTTTGAACGGGGCCTCGGTGAAACCAAAATGTTCAAGGTACATCGTCATGGTTTTAGAATTTCAGGATGCGCCAGTTGAGATTTTGCTCTAAATATTTTGCGTGACTATTGTTTAAAGTTAGTGTCAACAATGTACACAGCACACTATTCAAGCCTGCTTTTAATACTAAATCAGAATATTTTTTGGGTCTATTGTTTGCTTTATCCAAGCGAAATGTATTGCCATTATTCTGCCTTGCTGCCGCTGGTTCGCAATGCATCCAAACGGCTGTACAGGGTGGAGCGTGACATCCCCAGTACACGCGCTGCCTGAGACATATTGCCCTGCGCAATAGCAATCGCTGCATCAATGTACTGAAGCTCTACTTCGCGAAGCTTTACATCGAGACTGAATAAAGCGCTTTTTTCAATATCAGCGCGCGCATCAACATTGTTGCCGATGGCATCTCCCTTAACGAGGGCACCATATATCGGCTGGTTTGAAACATCCTCAACTGTCGAGAAGGATTCAAATTCCGACAGCAGATCAGACAAGCCAACGGTATAGCCCGCGTATTTAGCGGTCAAGCGAATCACGATATTTTTGAGCTCGCGCACATTGCCCGGGAAAGGGTATGACAACCAGGCCGCGCGGGCCGGTAAATCCAGGTCAAATGGCTTTGTTGGTTTCGCCGGCGACTGCGCGGTTGCGTAGTTTGCTAAATAGTTAACGGCATATTGCAGACGATAATGTTCCATCAGCTTGAGTTTGTCATCGCCAAGCTCACGCAGTGGCGGCACTGAAATCGAAAATACAGACAGCCGATGATAGAGATCGCCGCGAAACCGGCCCGCTTTTACTTCAGTTTTTAGATCCCGATTGGTTGCGGCCACAATCCGCGCACGAGATTGTCGCGATTGCGTCTCGCCGACCCGTTGAAATTCACCGTTTTCCAGAACACGCAATAACTTGGGCTGCAAATCCAGCGGTAATTCGCCGATTTCATCCAAAAACAAAGTGCCTTCGCCTGCATCTTCAAAATAACCGGTTTTAGCTGTAGCCGCGCCGGTAAATGCGCCCTTGGCATAACCGAATAAAGTAGGCTCTACCAGGTTAGCTGAAATGGCCGCGCAATTGAGCGCTAAAAAAGGCAATTTAGCGCGGGGGCTAAGTTCATGCAGCGCTCGGGCCACGCGCTCTTTGCCGCTACCTGACTCGCCTTCTATCAGGGCGGGAAAAGTAGACGAGGCATAAAGATCAATTTGGTTTTTCAGTTTACGCATCGGCAAACTATCGCCGATCAAACCGTGCAGTGCATCATCATGCTCAGTGGCGTCTTCGGCTTTTTGCCCGGCCAAGGCGGCCAATAACAGCCGTTTTAAATGGCCGGGTTCGCAGGGTTTTGGCACCATATCCGCCGCACCGAGTGCGCGAGCACGACGCGCATTGGATTCCTCGTTTTGCCCCGACAAGACGAGGATACGAATATCTGCAGCCCACGACAGCAAATCACCGACCAGCTTGAAGCCTTCTGTGGGCGAATCGGGAAATGGCGGGAGCCCAAGATCAATCAACGCCAGCGCAGGTTTAAACGCGCCGCTCTTGAGCAGCGCCATGGCCTCGCCGCGTGAGCTGCGAACCTCCACAACAAAATCAGCCGCCAAAACGAACGACAAGCTCTCGCCAATCAGCGGATCATCATCGACGATTAACAGCGTGGGCCTGGAATGGGTTATGGCTTGCGGTGCGCGCGACACGTATTGTTTATAGCTTTCAAGAAACGGCTGAAAAATTCGAAAAATGATTACGGGAACAAAGTAGTCATCCGATTATAGGCAATATAAAATCCTGTGCGCACTAAATCGATTGCCGATTGTCCCGGCCTCAAAGTAGCGCGACTCTGGCTCCGGGTCTGGCGCAGTGTTAACATGTCCGGTGTTGATGAATATATCAACACACTTATTGACCATTACGCATGATGATTCCAGTTATTTTAAATCTATTGGACTTTGCCTTAAAACGCTTTACCTTATAGAGCCATCAAATACAAAGTCATGTCTCCGACATAACTTGTGTTCATCTCCACAAATATCCCCAAATAACGGTTCTACACTTTGTCCACCCTGCCTGATTCTCCTCTTGTTGAGATTGAAAACGTTGATTTTGCCTATGGCAAACGTGCCATCCTGAAAGGCATCAGCCTGACGGTTCCACGTGGCAAAGTCGTCGCTATCATGGGCGGCTCAGGCTGCGGTAAAACAACGCTCCTGCGCCTGATTGGCGGCCAGTTAATCGCGTCCAAAGGTTCAGTGCGCGTCAACGATCAGGATGTGGCATCACTGGATCGCGAAGGCATGTACCAAATGCGCCGCAAAATGGGCATGCTGTTTCAATTTGGCGCCCTATTCACCGACATGAATGTGTTCGACAACATTGCCTTCCAGTTGCGCGAACATACGGATTTACCCGAAGACATGATTAGAGATTTGGTATTGATGAAACTTAACGCAGTCGGTTTACGTGGTACGGCAAAACTATTTCCGTCCGAATTGTCAGGCGGCATGGCGCGCCGCGTCGCGCTCGCCCGCGCTGCCGTGCTCGACCCGACCTTGATTATGTATGACGAACCGTTTGCCGGGCTTGATCCTATTTCGCTCGCCGTGGTGGGCCAGACCATTCGCAAATTAAATGATGCGCTGGGCGCAACCTCCATTGTCGTCACCCATGATGTTGTAGAGTCGCTGCAAATTGTCGATTACCTATATTTTATTTCGGATGGCAAAATTGTCGGGCAAGGCACCCCCGACGAAATTCGCGCCTCTACCGAACCGTATGTAAAACAATTTGTTCATGCCGAAATGGACGGGCCTGTACCGTTCCACTATCCCGCGAAAAATTATGCCGTCGATTTAAATCTGTCCACATCTACCTCGCTAAAAAAGTCCGTCTCATGATTACGCAAAATCTCGGCAAGGCCATACGGAACCTGGGCGCGCGTGGCATTGAAACCATTTGGCGCGGTGGCGCGATGGCGCGTTTTTTCTGGTTGGTTTTGACGCAATCAGGCATGAGCTTTCGCCGTATCGGTTTGTCGATCCGCGAAATCTATTTTTCGGGCGTTATGTCGCTGGTGATTATCATGGTATCGGGCCTGTTTATTGGCATGGTGCTGGGTTTGCAGGGCTTCGAAACCTTGCAAAAATATGGCGCAGAAGAAACCATGGGTGTTTTAGTCGCACTTTCACTTGTTAGGGAATTAGGCCCGGTGGTCACGGCGTTGCTGTTCGCCAGCCGCGCTGGTTCTGCTATTACGGCTGAAATTGGCTTGATGAAAGCGACCGAGCAATTAAAAGCGATGGATATGATGGCCGTTGATCCGATCGCCCGCGTGGTTGCGCCGCGGTTTTGGGCAGGCGTTGTTTCCATGCCGCTACTGGCTGCATTATTCTCGTCCATGGGTATATTTGGCGGCTATATTGTAGGCACCGTGCTGGTCGGAATTGATTCAGGTGTGTTTTGGAGCAATATGCAAGCAGCGGTAGATTTTCGCTACGATGTCATGAGTGGCATTGTGAAATCCATCGTATTTGGTATTGCCATCTCGGTGATTGCAACCTTTGAAGGCTTCGATGCCGAACCCACCGCAGAAGGTGTTTCGCGGGCAACCACACGAACCGTAGTAACGTCAGCACTTACCGTACTGGCACTCGATTTGATGCTTACCGGATTCATGCTGCGATCGATTTAAAACGTTATCGTTAATTAAAAAATACTCACCAAGACGGAAAACTGTATGGAACGTAAAACTATGGATTTTTGGGTCGGCCTCTTCATTTTGATGGGGTTTGCGGCATTACTGATGTTGGCGCTGCGCGTCAGTATCGGCAGTGACCGCGTCGAAAATACCTATGCTGTTGAGGCGCGATTTGAGAATATCGGCGGCCTTAAGGCCAAAGCGCCGGTTAAAAGCGCGGGCGTACTGATTGGTCGCGTAACTGATATTCACTTCGACAATGAAAAATTTCAGGCCGTTGCCACCCTGACGCTTGATAAGCGATACAGCTTTCCCAAAGACAGTAGCGCATCCATTCTGACCTCTGGTTTACTGGGTGAGGTCTATATCGGGCTTGACGCGGGTGGCGATGATAAAAAACTCGTTGCTGGCGATAAAATCAAACTTACGCAATCGGCGGTTGTGCTTGAACGTCTAATCGGGCAATTAATGTTCGGCAAGGCTGCTGAAGGAGCAGACAAGAAGTAATTGCTAACATTTGTATCTTTTGTCAGTTGACGTAAACCTACTGATCCAGCACTCCGTTAATTGCCCCAGGCAGTACCCTTCCAATTTTTGAAAAGTGAATCAACCATGTTGAAGCGAATCTTGACCGTCGCCAGTATTGCGGCCACCTTAATTAGCAGCGCAGCGGTATTTGCGCAAACCGCACCAGATGAAATTGTGCGTAAAAGCACGTCTGATATTTTGGCCGCCATCAAAGCCGACAAAGACTTGATCGCGGGCGATCAAAAGAAAATCGAGAAGTTGGCAGAAGAAAAAGTGCTGCCGTATTTCAACTTCCCGCACATGACCCAGTTGGCGGTGGGCCGCAACTGGAAAGCGGCGTCAGATGCCCAGAAGGCAGCATTGACTGAACAATTTCGTACCTTGCTGGTTCGCACCTACTCAACCTCATTAACGCAATTTCGCAACCAGACTATTGAGGTAAAGCCTCTCAAAATGACGGCGGCTGAGACTGAAGTCGTGGTCAAAACTCAGGTCGTTCAACCGGGCGGCCAACCGATTCCAATTGATTACAGCATGGAAAAAATCGCCGAAGGCTGGAAAGTTTATGATGTGCTGATTGATGGCGTCTCGCTGGTGACCAATTATCGCAGCTCGTTTAATACCGAAATCAACGCAACCGGCGTTGATGGATTGATTAAATCGCTGTCCGAGCGTAATGCAAAAAACGCTGCCAAGAAATAATCAGAAAACCAACGTGGCCGTTAATTCAGCAACCGATCATTACAGCACGATCGTCGGCGAGACCTTAAAGCTCGCCGGCGCGCTTAACCTGGCGAGCATGTCTCGCCTGTTGAGCGAGACAGCGCTGTATGCCTCTCAAGCAAACCTGCCGGATTGCTTGTCAATTGATTTCGCTGACGTCACTGATATTGATTCATCAGGCGTTGCTTTATTACTTCATTGGAGGCGTGAAGCGCAGAAGCTGGGCAAGGCATTGCGCTATGTACACCTGCCGCCAAATTTATCATCGCTGGCAGACCTGTATGGTGTTGATGAGCTGATTCATTGCCCGTTCAGTAAAATCGGTAATCCCGGTGAGCCCTGCCGTGAAGGGGCAGAGAATACACAGCTCTCCCAACCTGACCCCCAGCATTGAATACGTAGCAGCCAACTCCAGGCATTTAACACCCCTCGTTTCGTCTTTCGCTGCGGCAAGCAGTGCCTTCTCATGACTTATGCCATCGACGTTCAAAACGTCGAAAAAAAATACGGTTCTTTCAGCGCGCTTGCGGGCGTTTCCCTGCGCGTGGAACAAGGCGAGTTTTTTGCGCTGCTGGGCCCTAATGGCGCGGGCAAAACTACGCTCATCTCAATTTTGGCTGGCCTCACCCGGGCTGATGCGGGCACACTGCAGGTAATGGGACATGATGTAGTCACCGACTATCAGGCTGCACGTCGTGCGCTTGGGATAGTGCCGCAGGAAATTGTGTTCGATCCCTTCTTTTCGGTACGTGAAACGCTGCAGTTTCAGGCGGGCTACTTCGGTATTGCGCGTACCCCTGCACTTGATTCATGGATCGATGAATTATTGGCCAAATTATCGCTCACCGATAAAGCCGACAAAAATATGCGTCAACTGTCAGGCGGCATGAAGAGACGGGTGCTGGTTGCACAGGCGTTGGTGCATCGCCCGCCGGTTATTGTGCTTGACGAGCCCACTGCGGGTGTTGATGTTGAATTGCGCCAAACTCTGTGGAGTTTTATTCGTGAACTCAACGCCAAAGGACACACGATTTTGCTCACCACCCATTATCTGGAAGAAGCACAGCAGCTCTGCTCGCGCATCGCAATGATGAAATTGGGCAGGATTGTGGCGATGGACACCACCGAGCATTTGCTGAATGCCTTTTCGGAACGCGTATTGCGCGTGAAATTAGCCGCCGAATTGCCAACCTCATTGCTGACTTCGCGTATCCGGCAGGAAGGCATAAACGAAAATTGCTGGCACACTTTTTCAATCCACGATTACAACGAAGTGGAAGTGTTGTTATCACGCATCCGCGAGGCGGGCGCGACCATCACCAATCTGGAAGTGACCGAGCCGGAGCTGGAGGAAGTATTCGTCAAAATAATGAATCAGGGTGACAGCGCGCCGAATGCGACTCAGCAAAGTATTTACCCACTTGGTATTAGCCCATGATCGGTTTCCAAACCCTGCTAAAAAAAGAGGTCTTACGGTTTTGGAAAGTTGCCTTTCAAACGGTGGCGGCACCGGTACTAACCGCGATGTTATATCTGCTGATATTTGCTCACGTCATGGCGGGCTCAACTGCGGCGTTTCCCGGCATTAACTATGAGCAGTTTCTGATCCCGGGATTGGCGATGATGTCGATGCTGCAAAACGCGTTTGCCAATACCTCGTCATCGTTGATTCAGTCAAAAATTACCGGCAATATTTTATTCATTTTATTGCCGCCTTTAACCCCGTGGAATTTTTATGGTGCTTACGTACTTGCTGCCGTAATACGCGGGCTAGCGGTCGGCTTGGGCGTGTTTGCAGTGGGTATTTTTATAGCCCATGTGCCGGTACACAATATCGTCTGGATATTGGTTTTTGCGGTGCTTGGCAGCGCCATGATGGCAGCACTCGGCGTGATCGCAGGATTATGGGCGGACAGGTTTGATCAGATCGCCGCATTCCAGAATTTCATTATTATGCCGCTGACGTTTTTATCAGGCGTGTTTTATTCGATTCATTCTTTACCGGATTTCTGGCAGGGACTCTCGCACCTCAATCCATTTTTCTACATGATTGATGGTTTCCGCTATGGTTTTTTTGGTAAATCAGATGTTTCTGTGTGGCTGTCACTGGCTGTCACGGCAGGCGCATTTTTATGCCTTTCGGCAGTCACCTTGTCCCTGTTAAAATCAGGCTATAAATTACGTCAATAATTGCTCCAGACTTAGAAAGAAACCCGTGGTCACCCCAGAACAAATTGAAGGTTATCTCCGCGCCAAGCTCGAGTGTGGACATCTCGCCATTGAGGGTGATGGCGCACATTTCCAGGCGGTCATCGTCTGCAGCGCTTTTGAAGGCAAATCACGTGTGCAGCGGCATCAGATCGTATATGGCGCGCTGGGCGACCGGATGCGCGAAGAAATTCATGCGCTGTCGATGCAGACTTATACCCCGCCTGAGTGGCATGCTTTACAAACTTGATCGTCGCCCCCGTTTTCTTTATCTGCGCAATCTGCTAACCCCGTTGATAGGTTCTCCATGCAAAAATTAAAAATTCACGGCGGTTATCCGCTTAATGGCGATGTACGTATTTCAGGCGCCAAGAATGCAGCGCTGCCGATTTTAGCGGCGAGCCTGCTGACGGCAGAACCACTCGTATTAAGCAATGTGCCGCAGCTAAACGACATCGGCACCATGCTAAAACTGCTCACCGAAATGGGCGTCACCACAGAGCGCAGCCCAGAGGCCGCAACGCTGCAGGCAAATAACCTCACAAGTCTGGTTGCGTCCTACGACTTGGTGAAAACCATGCGCGCGTCGATTCTGGTACTTGGTCCGCTGGTAGCGAGATTTGGCGAAGCCCGTGTGTCATTGCCCGGTGGTTGTGCCATCGGTGCGCGTCCGGTGGACTTGCACATCAAAGGTCTGGAGGCGATGGGCGCTACTATCACCATCGAGGCCGGCTATATTCATGCCAAAGCCACCAAGCTTAAAGGTGCGCGTATTTTCATGGACACCGTGACCGTGACGGGCACTGAAAATTTATTGATGGCCGCCTGTCTGGCCGACGGCATCACCACACTTGAGAACGCCGCCTGCGAACCCGAGGTCGTGGATTTGGCTGAATGCCTGATTAAAATGGGCGCCCACATTCGCGGCCATGGTACGGATGTCATTACCGTTGAGGGAGTGTCGACACTCCATGGCGCGAGCCACAGCGTAATGCCAGACCGGATTGAGACGGGCACATTTTTAGCCGCCGTAGCGGCCATGGGCACCATCGGTGGCGATGTACGCATCACCCATGCGCAGCCGCGCTCTCTCGATGCGGTGATCGAAAAACTGCGTGGCGCAGGTGTCGAGATTGCCTACACCGTGGGTGAAATTCACGTCAGCATGCATCAGCGCAGCAGCGCGATTAACCTCCGCACCGCGCCCTACCCGGCGTTCCCGACCGATATGCAGGCGCAATTTATTGCGCTCAATTGCATTGCGAGCGGCACCAGCGTGATTACGGAAACGATTTTTGAAAACCGTTTTATGCATGTGCAGGAGTTGGTCAGGCTTGGGGCAAAAATCGATATTGATGGCAACACCGCGATTGTTCACGGTGTTGAAAAACTCACCGGCACTTCAGTGATGGCAACAGATCTACGCGCCTCGGCCTGCCTGGTGATAGCGGGTCTGGTTGCGGATGGAGAGACTCTCATTGATCGTATTTATCACCTTGACCGTGGCTACGATCATATCGAGCAGAAGCTCACCGCGCTCGGTGCGAAAATCGAACGGGTTAATGAATAAACGCGAAATGAACACGAAATGAATACGAAATGATTACGATTGCCTTGTCCAAAGGCCGTATTTTCGATGACACCGTACCGCTGCTCAAAGCAGCTGGCATCACCGCGCTCGATGATCCGGAAAAATCGCGCAAGCTGATTCTCGATACCAATCGCGCCGATGTAAAGCTAGTCATTGTGCGCGCCTCGGACGTACCCACATATGTGCAATACGGTGCGGCAGATTTAGGCGTGGCCGGTAAAGATGTGCTGCTCGAAACCGACGGCATGGGTCTTTATCAACCGCTGGATTTGAATATCGGCAAATGCCGCATGATGGTCGCGGTACGCGATGGCTTTGATTATGCGGCGGCGGTCAAACGTGGTGCCCGGCTAAATGTGGCGACAAAATATGTGCAGGTTGCACGCGAACACTTTGCACAAAAAGGCATGCACGTTAATCTCATCAAACTTTATGGCTCAATGGAATTAGCTCCCTTGACCGGGCTGGCGGATGCCATTGTTGATCTGGTGTCGACGGGTAATACGCTGAAGGCTAACCAGCTCATCGCAGTGGAAGAAATCATGCCGATTTCAAGTCGACTGATTGTGAACCGCGCCGCGCTGAAAGTTAAACGCGATCAGATCCAGCCGATGATTGATGCGTTCGAGCGGGCGGCTCAAGCATCTCGATGAAATTGGTCTGCGTCGCGTTAATATTAAAACTCCTTAACCAGCGCGGCTCTTTGGGCAAAAATGCCTCAATTGCCGCACCTACGCTAGTGTTTAAATAATTTTTTATGCTTATGATTCAACATCTCGATTCCAACAGCGCTGACTTTGAAAGCGATCTGGCTAAACTATTGGCGTTTGAAGCGGCGCAAGATCCTAAAGTAGAAACCGTTGCACGCGACATTTTGTCGCAAATAAAATCCCGTGGTGATGCAGCCTTGCTCGATTACACGGCGCGCTTTGATCGCTGGACACCGGCTTCGGCAAGCGCCCTGGAAATCGACCCCGCGAACTTGCAAGCCGCGCTGGATAAAATTTCCAGTCCCGTCCGTACCGCCCTTGAAACGGCCGCCGCACGGATTCGCGTCTATCACGAACATCAAGTACAGCCGTCCTGGCAATACACAGAGGCCGATGGCACCATACTCGGCCAGCAGATTACCGCCATTGATCGCGCCGGGCTGTATGTGCCCGGCGGCAAAGCGGCGTATCCGTCGTCGGTACTGATGAATGCGATGGCGGCCAAAGTTGCAGGTGTGGCCGAACTCATCATGGTGACGCCAACGCCTGATGGCGTTATCAATGACACCGTACTCGCCGCTGCTGCGCTGGCGGGTGTTGATCGGGTGTTTCGTATCGGTGGTGCACAGGCCATTGGCGCGCTGGCATTTGGCACCGCCACCGTGCCCGCCGTCGATAAAATCGTCGGCCCCGGCAACGCCTATGTGGCGGCAGCTAAGCGTTTTGTGTTTGGCCAGGTTGGCATCGATATGGTGGCTGGCCCCTCAGAAATTTTGGTCATCGCGGATGGCAAGACCGATCCTGACTGGGTTGCGATGGATTTGTTTTCGCAAGCCGAACATGATGAAATCGCACAATCTATTTTGCTCTGTCCTGATGCGGGCTATATCGAACAAGTTTCGCGCAGTATGGAAAAATTGCTGTTGACGATGCCGCGTACCGCTATTATTCGCGCCTCTCTAGCCAATCGTGGCGCGCTGATTAAGGTGCGAGATCTGGCACAGGCTTGCGTGATCTCGAACCGGATTGCGCCAGAGCATCTGGAATTATCGGTGGCCGATCCTGACGCGCTGCTGCCGCAGATTCGCCATGCGGGCGCGATTTTTATGGGGGTTTTTTCATCTGAATCGATTGGTGATTATTGCGCCGGGCCCAACCATGTCTTGCCAACCTCGCGCACCTCGCGCTTCTCGTCGCCACTAGGTGTCTATGATTTTCAGAAGCGCTCAAGCATCGTGCATGTCTCGCGTGAAGGTGCTCAAACCCTGGGCCGCGTTGCCGCCACTCTGGCACGCGCTGAGGGCCTGGAAGCGCACGCGCAATCAGCCGATTTCCGCCTGAAATAATTTGTGATGATCCCGCCAGATATTATTCGGCCCGAAATCGCCGCGCTGTCTGCCTATCCTGTGCAGTCAGCCTCAGGTTTCATCAAGCTGGATGCGATGGAAAACCCGTATGCGTTTCCCGAGATGCTCCAAGCTCGGCTACTGTCGCGGCTTTCCGAGGTATCGCTGAATCGTTATCCGAGCGCCGATGCGCCTGAATTGAAGGCGGCGATTCGCCAGGCCATGAGCATTCCGGCTGAGCTCGATATTTTGCTGGGCAACGGTTCGGATGAAATTATTCAACTCATCGCGTTGGCCTGCGCACGACCGGGTGCGAGCCTGTTATCTGTCGAGCCTGCGTTCGTGATGTTCAAAATGATCGCTAAATTTTGCGGCCTGAAATATGTGGGCGTACCGCTGAAAGCGGATTTTTCAATCGACATTGAAGCCATGATCGCAGCGATTGAGCGCGACCAGCCCGCCGTTACTTTCATCGCCAATCCCAACAATCCCACCGGCAATTGTTTTGATCGTGCATCGCTTCATCGTCTCATCACCACGGCTGACAAAAATCACGGCCTGGTGGTTATTGATGAAGCTTATTTCGCATTCTCCCGCGAATCATTTTTGTGCGACATCGCGCAATATTCCAATGCGGTTTTAATGCGCACCGTGTCGAAACTCGGCCTCGCGGGCGTGCGGCTTGGCATGCTGATCGGCCGACGGGAATGGCTGCAGGAGTTTGATAAATTGCGCTTGCCCTACAACATTAATTGCCTGACGCAAGCGGCCGCCACCTTTGCGCTGGAGCACTACGATGCCTTGCTATTGCAGGCAGAATCCATCAAACAGGAGCGTAGCCGCCTGACGGCAATGCTCAAGCAAATTGCCGGCCTTCAACCATTCCCCAGCGACGCTAATTTCATTCTGGTGCGCGTAGCCGATGCAGACAAAATCTTTAACGCCCTGCTCTCGCGTAAAATCTTGGTTAAGAACACCAGCAAGTCACACCCGCTGATGGCGAACACACTGCGTTTAACCGTTGGCACCCCTGCCGAAAACGATGCGATGATAAGCGCATTAAAATATTCAATAAGCCTATGAACAGAACCGCCGATATTACCCGTAACACCCAGGAAACCCGGATTCGCGTAGCCGTTAATTTAGACGGCAAGGGCGTGGCCAAACTCGATTCAGGCATTCCGTTTCTGGATCATATGATTGATCAAATTGCGCGTCACGGCATGATCGATATTGAATTAAAAGCCACCGGTGATTTACATATTGATGCGCATCATACGGTGGAAGATATTGGCATCACACTCGGTCAAGCCATCACTCAGGCGCTCGGCGACAAGATGGGCATTGTGCGTTACGGGCACGCCTACGTGCCGCTGGATGAAGCCCTGTCGCGCGTAGTGATTGATCTGTCGGGTCGACCCGGCTTGTCGTATCACGTCAACTTCACGCGCGCACGGGTCGGCGATCTGGATGTCGATTTGTTCATCGAATTTTTTCAGGGCTTGGCGAATCACGCATTGGCAACGGTGCACGTCGATAATATTCGCGGCGTGAATGCACATCATCAAGCCGAGACCATTTTCAAAGCGTTCGGACGCGCGTTGCGGATGGCGTGCGAGCGGGACGCGCGTGCAGCAGGTATCCTGCCCTCAACCAAAGGTTCGCTTTAATAAAATTAAAACCCGAGCAAAGACGGGCATCTTGAAGCATTTTTGATTCAAGATGCCCGTCAATAGGGGAGTTAGCGCTATCTATTTTCATTATTGATTAGCTGTGTTGAATACCCTTTATGCAAAAAATCGTTGTTGTTGATTACGGAATGGGCAATCTGCGCTCAGTGGCGAAGGCCTTTGAATTCGTGGTGCGCGAACATGCGTTGCCGTTTGAGGTGGCGATTTCTGACTCACCCGGCGATGTGCGTAAAGCTGACCGCGTGATTTTTCCGGGTCAAGGCGCGATGCCGGATTGCATGCGCTATCTGCGCGAAAGCGGCCTGGAAGATGCCGTCCGCGAGAGCGCCGCCGCCAAACCGTTTTTGGGTATTTGTGTGGGCATGCAGATGTTGTTCGATGTTTCCGAAGAGGGCAACACGCCAGGCCTGAGTATTTTTGCAGGCACGGTAAAACGCTTTAGGCCGACAGATGCAACCCTGAAAGTGCCCCACATGGGTTGGAATGAAGTCATGCAAACCCGTGAGCATCCGCTATGGAAAAACATTCCCGATGCAGAGCGTTTTTATTTCGTGCATAGTTATTACTGTGAACCTATTGAAAACTCGAACATCATTACCGACCCCAAAGTCACTACCGCCGTGGCAGACTATGGCCAACGCTTCACCGCTGCGGTGGCGCGCGACAATATTTTTGCAACACAATTTCATCCTGAGAAAAGTCATCACGCCGGCTTGACGTTATATAAAAATTTCCTTGAATGGATGCCTTAAGTTTTATTTGCGTTCTTGCCGGGTGCGCCTAGGTTTCTGTTTAAATTCTTTTTTAAAATTCGCTTTCTTCCCATTCTTTTTCCCACTCCTTTTCTCCACTTATATACGCCCCCAACGATGTTGATCATCCCTGCAATTGATATCAAAGACGGTCAATGCGTGCGCCTTGAAAAAGGTGAGATGGCATCGGCTACTGTGTTCTCTGACAACGCTGCCCGCACCGCGCGCAAATGGCTTGAGATGGGCGCGCGACGCTTGCATGTCGTTGATCTCAATGGCGCATTCGCCGGCAAGCCGCGTAATGAAAGCGTGGTCAAGGAAATCATTGCTGAAGTCGGCAGTGAATTGCCGATTCAGCTCGGCGGCGGTATTCGCGATCTGGATACGATAGAGCGCTATCTGGATGATGGTGTTGCCTACATCGTCATCGGCACCGCCGCGGTTAAAATATCCGGCTTTCTGCATGAGGCCTGCGATGCATTTCCGGGGCACATCATCGTCGCGCTCGATGCAAAAGACGGCAAAGTCGCCACCGATGGCTGGTCAAAGCTCACCGGGCATGATGTGATTGACCTGGCGGTACGGTTTCAGGATTACGGCGTGGAAGCGGTGCTGTATACCGATATTGGACGCGACGGCATGATGACTGGTGTGAATATTGAGGCCACCGTCAAGCTCGCTAAAGCCCTCACGATTCCGGTGATCGCCAGTGGCGGGCTCAATGATATTGAAGATGTGAAACGCCTCATGGCGGTGGAAGATGAGGGCATCATGGGGGCGATTACGGGCCGCGCCATTTATGAAGGCAAGCTCGATTTCAAAAAAGCCTGTGAGCTGGCGCATGCGGTTGGAACGTGACTGCGAATGTGACTGAAAATTGGTTTGTCTGAAGCGTCGTCACGCGCGGATTATTTATTTATTAAGGTTGTCATGCTTGCCAAGAGAATCATTCCCTGCCTGGATGTCAATGCAGGCCGTGTCGTCAAAGGCGTCAACTTCCTGAATCTGCGCGATGCAGGCGATCCCGTTGAGATCGCGAAAAAATATAACGATGAAGGTGCCGATGAAATTACTTTCCTCGACATTACCGCCAGCTCGGATCAGCGCGGCCTTATCCTGGATATTATTGAACGCGTGGCCGAGCAGGTTTTTATTCCCTTAACGGTGGGTGGCGGCGTACGCGAAGTCAGCGATGTGCGCCGCCTGCTGAATGCCGGTGCCGACAAGATCAGCATCAATACTTCAGCCGTGACCAATCCGCAGCTGGTTCAGGCAGCGGCTGATAAATTTGGCTCGCAGGCGATTGTGGTGGCGATTGACGCTCGCCAAACAACGGCTGGCGCATGGGAAGTGTTTACCCACGGTGGCCGCACCGCCACTGGGCTTGATGCAGTGGCCTGGGCACGACATATGAATGCGTGCGGCGCGGGCGAAATTTTACTCACCAGCATGGATCGCGATGGCACCAAATCCGGTTTTGATTTAGCGCTGACACGCGCCGTAGCTGAGGCCGTCAGCGTGCCGGTGATTGCGTCTGGCGGGGTGGGCAGCCTGAATGATTTAGCCGATGGGGTGATCGACGGCAAAGCCAATGCGGTGCTGGCGGCTTCGATTTTTCACTTTGGTGAATTTACGATAAAGCAAGCCAAACAGCATATGGCAGCGCGTGGCATTGAAATGCGCTTGTGATGGATTCCCGCTCTCATGCCATGCTGCTTGATGCTATTAAATGGAACGACTATGGTTTGGTCGCCGCGATTGCACAGGATGCCACCAGCAACGACGTGCTGATGATGGCCTGGATGAATCGTGAATCGTTGATGTTGACGCTATCAACCGGTGACGCGCATTATTGGTCGCGCTCACGCCAGATGCTCTGGAAAAAAGGTGAAGCATCGGGCCATATCCAGCACGTACAGGAACTCAGACTGGATTGTGATGGCGACACTATTTTGCTGAAGGTAGAGCAGGTCGGCGGCATTGCCTGCCACACGGGCCGCGCTAACTGCTTTTTCAACCTGCAGCAGAACGGAAACTGGGTCGTCACTTTACCCGTGCTAACATCGCCCGAAAATTTTAAAGCTGATTGAAAATATAATGAACGACAGCCTGCAACGACTTGAAGCTACTATTGCCGCACGGCAACACGCCGCGCCGGAATCGTCTTATGTGGCAAAGCTAAACGCCAAAGGACTTGACACGATTTTGAAAAAATTGGGTGAAGAAGCCATTGAAACCGTGATTGCCGCCAAGTCCGGCGCGCGCGAAGCGACTATTTACGAAACTGCGGATTTGTTGTTTCACACGCTCGTCATGCTAGGCCATCAACATATTGCCTTGGCTGAGGTGCTGGCTGAGCTGGATCGACGCGAAGGCACTTCGGGAATTGATGAAAAAAACGCCAGACCCGTAATATGAACACCCACATCAACAACGACATAAACACCGACAAGAAAGCTGACTTGAACACCACCATATTCGGTAAAATTTTACGCGGTGAAATTCCTTGTCAAAAAATTTACGAAGATGATGAGCTGTTTGCATTCCACGACATTCACCCGATTGCGGAAGTGCATTTTTTGATTATCCCGAAAAAATTTATTCCGACGCTGGCGGATGTCACCGCGGATGATTCAGCACTATTGGGCAAAATGCTGAGCCTCGCGCCACTATTAGCGAAACAACAAGGTCTGATCGATGGTTTTCGCACGGCTATTAATACCGGCAAGCTGGGCGGTCAAGACGTGTATCATTTGCATATTCATGTGTTTGGCAATCGCCCGGGCGCGAATGCATTGCGGGCAATGGGTGCGCTCACTTCATAAGCGTTCAATGCGTTCAACCTTGTTTGTACTGGAACCTTGGCTGGCCCAGTGCATCCAAGTAATGGCTTCATGAAACTTTGTACTCAGCCCCCACATAAAGCGTGACCATACCGCGATTGAACCATTACTGTTATAGGAGATTTTCATGGGAAGTTTTAGCATTTGGCACTGGTTGATTGTGTTGGTGATTGTGTTGTTGGTGTTTGGCACCAAGAAACTCAAAAACATCGGCAGCGATTTAGGCGGTGCAGTAAAAGGATTCAAAGATGGCATGAAAACAGATGAAGCCGACAAGAAGCCAGAGCAGCTTGCCGCCGAGAAAACTGGCCAGACCATTGATGGAGAAGTTAAGGATAAGCAAAAGTCGTAATCGCGATTGGGTGACCTGTCTACCTTTTGCATCCCATTTTTCTCTCATCAATATGGCCCACGACTGCTAGCACTTTAACTTTATGCTCGACATCAGTTTTTCTGAAATCGCCGTAATCGGTGCCGTCGCGCTGGTGGTGCTCGGCCCGGAGCGTTTGCCGAAAGTGGCGCGGACGGCAGGGCATCTATTTGGCCGTTTGCAGCGCTACGTCAATGGCGTGAAAGCGGATATCGCGCGCGAGATGGAAGGCTCGGAGCTGGCCAAAATCAAGCAGGAAGTACAAGATGCCGCCCGCTCTTTCGAGCAAACAGTGCAGAAACATGCGGGCGATGTTGAGTCAGAAGCAAAGTTAATCCAAACGCATACCAAAACACTAGCTGCCAACACCAGCGCACCAGCAATAAGCGGCGCTAGTGTGGATGCCGATACAAGCGCGACTGAGGCGACATCAAATAGCACTCTCAAGCCAGAATCCAAGTCCGCATTTACAGCTATTGAAGCCCATGCACCGTCTAAGGTCATTGTCGAGGCCGCGCATTCATCCGCCAACCCGGCCGTTTTTGGCCAAGGATTGTTTGATTTTGGAATCGAGCCGCTACGGCACGCCGTTCCTCAATCTCCCATAGCGGTTGCACATATTGCGGCGACGGCGGCATAAATAAGTCCATGGTCGACCTTATTGAGCCCAGCGGGCAGGACACCTTCGTTTCGCACCTGGTGGAATTGCGGGATCGATTGGTTAAAGCCATTTTTGCATGGCTGGTTGTGCTGATTCCATTGATCACACCGCCCTGGTTTTTAGCGGGCAAGATCTATGATTTTGTCGCTCAGCCGATGATTGACGCTTTGCCTGCCGGATCAACAATGATCGCGACAGGTGTGATCGCACCGTTTTTTATCCCGCTCAAAATTGCCATGCTGGCGGCATTTTTGGTGGCGTTACCGATTATCTTGTATCAGGCTTGGGCGTTTGTTGCACCGGGGCTCTATAAACATGAAAAGCGCTTTGTGCTGCCCCTCATTTTTACGAGCACGCTGCTGTTTTTTGTCGGCATGGGGTTTTGCTATTTCTTTGTTTTCAAGATGGTGTTTAGTTTTATTGCGCAAATGGCACCCAGCTCGATTACGGTCGCACCGGACATCGAAAACTATTTCAGTTTTGTCATGGGTATGTTTTTAGCGTTTGGCCTCGCGTTTGAAACCCCGGTGGTGGTGGTGGTATTAGTGGCCACTGGGCTCGTCAGTATTGAGACCTTGCGGGAAGTCCGTCGCTATGTGATTGTGGGTGCATTCGTGGTGGCTGCTATCGCCACCCCGCCTGACGTTACGTCACAGCTAGCGCTCGCTATTCCGCTTTGCATTCTGTATGAGCTGGGCATAATCTTTGCGCGATTTTTTGTAAAACCCAGAACCGCCGACATCGTTACAGAATAAATAGGCGCGTTAATTTAAGCTGGCCAATAAAGTAAAAACGACTATCGCTGCCTGAGCTCTTTCGCGCGTTTGCCGATATTGACATTGATCGTCATTTCTTTCTGATTGCGAATGACTACAAATTTAGCCGCCGTTCCAGGCTTCAAGGCTGCAATAACCGCCATGGCCGCCACACTATCCAGAATCGGTTTGCTATCAATCGCGGTAATTACATCGCCAGCCTTTAGCCCGGCTTTATCGGCGGGATAGCCTTTGCTGACGCCCTCAATCAAGGCGCCACGGGCAACCGGGAGCTTTAATGCTTCGGCTAGTTCAGGCGTAATATCTTTGGGTGAAATGCCAACAAAACCACGCGTGACAGAGCCCTCCGCAATAATCTGCTCCATCACGCCTTTGGCCATTGAAACGGGGATAGCAAATCCGATCCCCAACGAGCCGCCTGATTGCGAATAAATAACGCTGTTAATGCCGATCAGATTGCCATTCACATCCACCAATGCGCCGCCGGAATTACCTGGATTTATCGCAGCATCGGTCTGAATAAAATTTTCATAACGGTTTACACCCAAGCGGTTGCGCCCCAACGCACTCACAATGCCCATGGTCACCGTTTGACCCACACCAAAGGGATCACCAACCGCGAGCACGACATCACCTACCTGGGCTTTTTCAGACTGGCCAAAGGTAATCGGGGTCAGCCCCTGGCCTTCAATACGCAATACCGCCAAATCACTTTCCGGGTCAGTCCCCACCACCCTCGCGGTCATGACACGACCATCTGCAAATGAAATTTGGATGTCGCTGGCACCGTTCACCACATGGTCATTAGTTAGTACATACCCTCCCTTATCGTCAGCAGTAACAATGACTCCGGAGCCCAACCCCGATTGCCGATCAAGCTGTGCATCGCCGTCTTCTTCAGGCTGTGGAAAAAAACGACGAAACAAAGGATCACCCACCATTGGGTGCCCCTTAGGCAATCGTACATCGCGGGAAGACGATACATTAACGACCGAAATCATCGCTTTCTTGGCGGCTTCAGCATAAGTCGTGCGCAAAGTATTACCACTACCGACGCTGAGTAATCCACCAGGTAGCAAAGATTCGCGGATTTCCACTACATTTTTGCGCCAGGGATTCCAGTCGGGACGAATCAACGTAACCACAAACACAATGGCTAGCGTGATGGTGACAAATTCAGCAAAAATAACCCAGAGACGACGCATAGACATTGGCCTAAAGTAATACCAAAAAAAATAAAAGCGCAGTCACAATCTACGCTTAAAAATACAAATGACCCTTAAATTGGGTCATCTATCATGCCACGTTTGACTTGGTATTTTGGGGCGTAATTTCATAAAACAATGGAAGCCTTCCGCCACAAATCTCCCATCATATTGCTTATTACATGGCGACAGATCCATACCAGCCTGCAACCATCCATAACAAAATTAATCGTCCACCACGCTTGATGCGTGGCCCACCATTTCTCTATTTTTTGAGGGAATCACGAATTTCACGCAGCAGCATTACATCTTCCGGCGTGGTGGCAAGTACGGCAGGCGGCACATCTTTCTTCAATTTATTCATTTGCTTGACCAGTAGGAAAATAATCAGCGCCAGAATGACGAAATTGAGCGCGACGGTGATGAAATTACCGTAGGCAATAACCGCTCCCGCTTTTTTGGCTTCAGACAACACTAAGCCGCTGGCCTGACCATTAAGCGGGATGTACATACTCGAAAAATCCAGTCCGCCAAATATCTTACCGACAACCGGCATAACTATGTCGCCCACGACAGAATCCACAATCTTGCCAAAAGCCGCGCCAATAATGACGCCAACTGCCAAATCCATTACATTGCCTTTGACGGCAAATTCTTTAAATTCAGACGCTAAGCTCATTTTGATCCCTTTTGTTTTAAATATTTTTAAAAAAGTTGTAAATGCCCTATGAAGGTATGCTCTGCTGCATTTAGAGTCAAATAATGTGGTGCCATTTTAGGAATGTTTACTGCGCGCACTAAAGTAGCAACGCCAGAACTGACCGCTTCAGCGACCGCTGTCACACCCCCAGAAACCGCCAAGATCCATCAAAATGGGTGTCGGGAGTACAAAACTCACCAATAAACCAAGGTTTATCGCTCAGGGGGCTTAAGTTTATTGTTCGGTTCAGATAAAATACGACTCCGACGCGTGCTCTCTACACCGCACGGCAAACTGTGTTCCAGCGTTTGCAGCGAGCCCCGCGACGCCAATTGAATTACACACCATAGAGACTGCTCATGAGCGCTATCGTCCTAAACCAAGTTGACCCCAAAAAACGCCGCCTTTTAATAATCGGCACGGCGGGCGTAGGCGCTATCGCCGCCGCATCGGTTGCCATTCCGCTTGCAATCAGCATGAAACCTTCAGCGCGCGCACTGGCCGCTGGCGCAGCGGTACCGGTGCAGCTTGGCACTATGGAACCGGGCCAAATGCTGACTATTGAATTTCGCGGCGCACCGCATTGGATCCTTCGCCGAACCCCGGAAATGATTGCACAGCTTGCAAAAAATGACGCTCTGCTGGCTGACCCCACTTCTGCCTCATCAAAACAACCCGCCTATATCAAAGGCGCAGGTCGTGCAATTAAAGACGAGTGGCTGGTTCTCAAAGGCGTGTGCACACATTTGGGCTGCTCGCCCACGCTTCGTAAAGAAATTGGTGCCGCCGATTTAGGCGCCGATTGGCCGGGCGGCTTTTTTTGCCCGTGTCATCAATCCAAATTCGATTTGGCTGGCCGTGTTTTTAAAGGGATGCCCGCACCATTGAATCTCTCAATTCCCTCATACACATTCGTCTCCGATACGCAGTTGATGATCGGCGAAGATCCCAAAGGAGCATAACGTATGGCCAGCATTCCAAAACCGGCCGTCTCGCCGTCTGTTGACGGCTTAGGCGGAAAAATTCTTGGCTGGGTCGATGATCGATTCCCGCTTTCCGCTCTTTATAAAGAGCATTTGTCCGAGTACTACGCACCAAAGAATTTTAACCTTTGGTATTACTTTGGCTCGCTTGCGTTGCTGATTTTAGTCATGCAGATCGTAACCGGTATTTTCCTCACAATGAATTACAAACCTGACGCGAAGTTTGCTTTCGCCTCGGTTGAGTACATCATGCGCGATGTGTCGTGGGGCTGGCTGATTCGCTATATGCATTCCACCGGCGCCTCCATGTTTTTCCTGGTGGTGTATTTGCATATGATGCGCGGGCTGATGTATGGCTCCTATCGCAAGCCGCGCGAATTGTTGTGGATTTTCGGTTGCATGATTTATTTGGCGTTGATGGCTGAAGCATTCTTCGGCTATCTCCTGCCATGGGGCCAAATGTCGTACTGGGGCGCACAGGTTATTATCAATTTATTTGGCGCCATCCCATTTATTGGTGAGGATCTAGCGGTCTGGATTCGCGGCGATTACAATATTGGCGATGCTACCCTTAACCGCTTCTTTGCGTTTCATGTGATTGCTATACCGATGGTCCTGCTGGGCCTGGTTGCCGCGCATTTAGTGGCCTTGCATGAAGTAGGATCAAACAATCCCGACGGCATCGAGATCAAGAAAAATATAGATCCCGTTGACGGCAAGCCCGTTGACGGTATCCCATTTCACCCCTACTACACGGTTAAAGATTTGGTCGGCTTGGTGGTATTTCTGGCGGTATTTACGGCAATTATATTTTTCGCGCCAGAGATGGGCGGCTACTTTCTGGAAGGCCCCAATTTTGTACCGGCTGACCCTCTGGTAACGCCCGCACATATTGCGCCCGTTTGGTATTTCACACCGTTCTACGCCATGCTGCGCGCGGTCCCATCCATGTTTGGCTCGCAGTTTCCGGGCGTGGCCGTGATGGGTGGCGCAACCCTGATTCTGTTTACGCTGCCATGGCTTGATCGCGGCAAGGTTCGATCGGTACGCTATCGCGGGCCGATTTATAAAGGGTTCCTGACTGCGTTCATCGTAAGCTTTCTGGTGCTGGGGTATTTAGGCGTCGTGCCCACCACGGTGTGGGGTCAGCTTCCGAAAAACGTGCCGCTTCTAGGCGGAGTAGATACCGCCACCTTGGTATCGCGCGTCTTGACGGTGGTGTATTTCTCTTTCTTCATTTTGATGCCCTGGTACACCAAAATCGATAAAGAAAAACCAGAACCGACACGGGTTACCTACTGATGAAAACGCCGATCAAAAAAATCCTTGCAACGACCTTGCTGGCGCTGGTATTTCTAGGTGCCAATGCTGGCCCAGCATTCGCCAATAGTGATGAGGTGCGGCTCGACACCGCACCCATTAACCTGCGCGATCAAGCCTCACTGCAACGCGGTGCAAAAATCTTCATCAACAATTGCCTCAATTGTCATAACGCGCAATTCATGCGCTATAGCCATTTGACGCAAATCGGCTTGA
>ENA-OFCD01000143-OFCD01000143.1-metagenomes-genome-assembly--contig:-NODE-143-length-47095-cov-7.089902_pt1 | contig 47095 bp, 47 predicted proteins | sample MGYA00153392_OFCD01 | MGnify analysis MGYA00153392 | reverse complement strand
GACCGAGAAGAACGCCAGCCTGGCCCGTGTCGGCCAGACCGCGGCAGACGGGGTACTGACGGCCGTGGGGGTCACTGAGCCGGCCGGTTGAGCTGAGCCGGGGCTGTGGTCCCGATGTCGATCCCCCGGGCTCAGCCCAACAGGATGTCCGCGACACGCTGGGCTGCGTCGCCGTCGCCGTAGGGGGCGGCGCTGGTGGGCGCTGGTCGCGGTCGTTCGACGTAGGTCCTCAGCTGCCCCAGGTCGGTGGCCAGGACGTTCCAGCCGAGGTCGACAGTCTCGGTCCACTCGGTCTCGTTGCGCATCGTCGTGCAGGGCACCCGCAGGAGGAAGGCCTCTTTCTGCAGACCGCCGGAGTCGGTCACGACACCGCGTGAGCGTTGCATGAGCCGGATCAGATCCGAGTAGGGGGCCGGCTCGGCGACCACGATCGCCCCCATCTGCAAGTGAAGGCCGTGACGCTGCACGTTGGCGAGCAGTCGGGGGTGGGCGAGCAGCAGCACGGGGTGGTTCAGCCCAGCAAGTGAGGAGATCACGGACTTCAGGCGTGTGGGGTCGTCGGTGTTCTCGGCCCGGTGGATCGTCGCGAGGTAGTAGCCCTCGGTGGCGTTCACGCCCACCGGTAGCGGCGCTGGCTGGTCCCGCACCGTGGCGGCGACCTGCAGGAACACGTCGGTCATGACGTCACCGACCAGGATGCTGCGCGAGGTGAGTCCCTCGCTGGCCAGGTGCCGCATGGCGATATCGCTCGGAGCCAGGCACAGGTCGGCTATGTGGTCGGTGAGGATCCGGTTGTGCTCCTCTGGCATGCGCCGGTTGAAGGAGCGCAGGCCCGCCTCCAGATGCGCCACCGGCAGCTGAAGCTTGACCCCCGCAAGTGCCGCCGCCAGTGTGGAGTTGGTGTCGCCATAGACCAGCACCCAGTCGGGGCGGTGCTGGTCAAGCACCTCGTCGAGCGCGGATGCCCAGCTGAACATCAGGATCAGGGATGCCCAGGCCTGCGAAGAACACGTCGGACAGGCGTTCGTCGTAGTGCTGACCCGTGTGGACGATGATGTGCTCGCAGCGTCCTTTCAGGGCTTCGCTGATCGGGGCGAGCTTGACGAACTGCGGGCGGGTGCCAACCACACTGAGAATCTTCACGAGGGAAGATTAGAGCACGAGGTGAGTGGTAGGGCATAGTCGGGCCCATGCGCTTCGGACTCTTGGTGCCCCCGGGCTTGCGGCAGGCCTGGACCTCCATGATCCGGCCGTTGAGGTTGGATGCACCAACGACGGGTTCGATGCGATCCCGAACGCTGTTGAGCACGGTCGGCACCGGGGTTCAGGGCGGCTTGCGCTTTGTGCTCAGCGTCGTCATCGGCCGGATCGGCGGACCCGTTGTCCTGGGGGTGGTGAACAGTGCCATCGCTGCTGCTATTGATGCTATTGATGACACTTTTGGCCCGCATCCTCGGGCAGTGCCGCATCCAAGTTCGTGGCCAGAGCCCGGGGGGCGGGGCGAAACGAAGAGGCTGGGATCATCGCCGCACACCTGGGACGACGAACCGTCGTCGCGTCGGTGCTCCTGGCGGTTCTGGGAGCAGCGGGCTGGGCCACGGTCGGCAAGGGCAGCCTGGTCGACGGCCTGTGCGTCGCGGCCCTGGTCGCGGGGTACTCCGGATATGGGTTCGTTCGAGGCGTTCAGTTTGGGTCCGGTCAGGTGGCCCGGGCGACGGGCTGGGATGTGATCAGCGTCTCGATCGGTTTGGCCGGTGTGCTGGTCGCCCTGGCGGCCGGCGTGCGGGGTACCGCGCTGGTTCTGCCGCTGGCGGTCGGCTACGGCGCATACGCCCTGGCCGGCTGGCCCCCTGGGTTGAAGGCTCGACCAGAGCGCGCCCTGCGCCGTGAGCTCGACGTCTTCGTGCTCCTGGGCGTGACCACGATGATGGCCAGCGGCGGATTCCTCCAGCTGTCGATGGTCGTGGCCCGCACCTCCGACACGGCCGTTCAGGCAGGTCAGTACGCCTCCGCATTGAGCCTGGCCACACCAGCATCGTTGCTGGCCGGCTCGATGAGCCTGGTGTTGTTCCCTGCGATGGCGGAGTCGTGGGGCCGGGGTGACCATGAGCGCTTCATGCGCCAGACCGACCACGCCATGCGACTCATGGTGCTCACCCTGGTGGCGGTGTTCGGATCCCTGATCCTGTGCAGCCGCCTTCTTGTTGACGTCATCTTCGGGGCAAAGTACGCGGAGGCTCGGCAGCTGCTTCCCATCCTCCTTGTGGCAGTGCTGGCCATTTCGCTGGCTGTGGCGCCAGTGACCGCAATGACTACCCGCTCCCAACGAGGCATGGCCATCAACAGCGTTGGCTCGATTGCGGGCCTGATCGTCGGGATCGTCGTCTGGGGCGTGCTGGTTCCCTCCCACGGCGTCTTCGGTATCGCTATCGGCTACCTCTGCGGGGCGCTGGTGATGGCTGCAGTGCCTGTCGTCACGGTCTGGCTGGATGGCCAGCACTGGCTCGCCATGATGTTGCGGACCGGCGCGGGCCTGGCCACGGTCGGTTTCCTCCTGTGGATGCAGCGTTCGCTCGATCTGCCCCTATGGTCCGATCCCGGTTTCGTCCTTGTCTATCTCTGCGGCTGGGTGCTGCTGTCATGGCGCGATGCCCGTGTGCTGCTGCCACCGCTCTTTTCGGCCCGTCCGAAGAGTGGCTGAGCGCAACATCAGCTGCGTCGGGCCAGCTCGTACACCCTGTCGAACTCCCGCGCGACGACGGCGGGGGAGAACCTGGCTCGGATCGGCGCGGCGAACCTTTCGGGTGCCACATCTGCGAGCCGACTGTGAACCTCGACCAGGGCGTTGGCGAACGCTGCGGCAGTCTGCTCGGAGACCAGCGACCCGAGGTCCCGGCTGACGAAGTCACGTTGCCCCCCACGGGCGCCCAGCACCACGGGGCGCCCGTGAAGCAGCGCTTCGGCGCCCCCGAGGCAGAAGGTCTCGTGCTGCGTCGGCAGAAAGAAGCACGTGGACCACTGGTAGTGGGCAGTTAGCGCATCGGGAGGAAGCTGGCCGGTGAGCTCGAGACGCTCTGATACGCCCAGCCGCCGGGCCGCCGCACGCATCGCGCCGTCCAGTGCACCCGACCCAACCCAGCGCAGATGGACGTCGTGTCCCCTGCGTCGAAGCTCAGCCACGGTTTCGACGGCCAGAATCGGGTTCTTGATCGGGTTCAGGCTTCCCACTGCCAGCAGGTTCATGCGCCCTGCCGGTTGCGGCGAACGATCGAGGGCTTGCGGTGGGCCGAAGACGACGTTGGGCACGACAACCACCCGTCCTTTGCGAGCGAAGGGCCGCACGGCCTCCTGCAGGTAGCTGCTGACCACGGTCACGACGTCGGGGGCCCGCAGCAGGTGACGGGCGCGAGCGGCCCGGACCCATCCTGGGCTCACTGATGACGGGTCCGAGATTCCAGACCAGTGTTCGGTGTGGACCCACGCCCGGCCCGGCCGAACCAGCCCCCCCGCAGGCAACGACGAGAAGGCCATGGTGTGGATGACGTCAGCCTGGACCTCTGCGGCGTAGGACCGCAGGGCAACGGCGCTCGCGAACAGCGAGCCGGGTGCCAAGGACAGCACCTTGACCGGCGGGTCGCCCTGGGCCTGCTCGTCGTGTGCGGCCGGCGAGCCGGCCACCCCACGAACCAGGTGGGCGACATACACGTCATGGCGGGTTGCGATGGCCTCGAGGTGGCGCTTGATGAAGATTCCGGTCACGGGGTCCTGCGGGCTCGGGTACCACGTGGTAACGGCCAGAACGCGCATGATCTGGGATCCTAGTCGGGCCGGCGCGCCTCGGCCGCCCTCTTTGCCGTTGGTTATGCTTCCGTCGTCATTGGCCTTCCGGAAGGTTCAGCGTGCAGATCACCGTCGTCGACCGGGACGACCGGCACGTCTACCAGCCCGGCCTGCTGTTCGTGCCGTTCGGGTTGACGCATCCGGAGGACATCGTTCGCCCGCGCGGCCGTCAGCTCCGGCGGGGCATCGAGTTCCGGGAGTCGGCCGTCGAACGCGTCGACATCGCGGCGCACGAGGTGTTCCTGGGCGACGGCTCGGTGCTCTCCTACGACGTACTCGTCGTCGCCAGCGGCGCGGTGCTCGTCCCGGAGGAGACGCCGGGGCTGACCGGCCCGGGCTGGATGGAGAAAGTCTTCACCTTCTACACGGCGCAGGGTGCGGGCGCTCTGGAGGGCGCGCTCGCGACCTTCGACGGCGGCCGCGTCGTCGTCAACGTCGTCGACATGCCCATCAAGTGTCCGGTGGCGCCGCTCGAGTTCTGCTTCCTGGCCGACTGGTACTTCACCGAGCGCGGGATCCGCGACCGGGTCGAGTTGAGCTACGTCACTCCCCTGGACGCCGCCTTCACCCGGCCGGTGGCCTCGCAGCGCCTGGCCGGGATGCTGGCGGAGAAGAACATCAGCCTGGTGACGGAGTTCAACACCGGTGAGGTCGACGGCGCCGGTGGCCGGCTGGTGGCCTACGACGGCCGCGAACTGCCCTTCGACCTCGCCGTGGTGATCCCCGCGCACGGCGGGGCCCCCTACGTCGGCCGGTCGCCCGGGCTGGGCGACGCGCTGGGCTTCGTACCCACCGACGAGCGCACCCTGCAGGCCAAGGCGTCGCCCGACATCTTCGTGATCGGTGACGCCGCCAATGTCCCCGCTTCCAAAGCGGGCTCGGTCACCCACTTCGAGGGCGAGACCCTGGTGGAGAACGTGCGCCGCCACCTCGCCGGCGAGCCGCTGGTCGCGGGCTTCGACGGGCATGCCAACTGCTTCATCGAGACCGGCTTCGGCAAGGCGCTGCTGATCGACTTCAACTACGACACCGAGCCGCTACCCGGCCACTACCCGACCCGGGTCGGGCTGCCGCTGCTCGCCGAGTCCCGGATCAACCATCTCGGCAAGCTGATGTTCCAGTCGTTCTACTGGCACAGCCTGCTGCCCGGCAGGGACATCCCGGGGATCGGCTCGCAGATGCCCACCGCCGGCAAGCAGCTCACCTCCGTCGCCCAACCCACAGGAGCACAGCCATGAGCACCGTGACCATCGCCGCGACCGACGTCGACCTCGGCCCCGACGGCTTCTTCGTCGACCCCGGGCAGTGGACCGAGGCGATGGTCCCCGACCTCGCCCGACGCGAAGGCATCGACGACCTCACCGACCAGCACCGCAAGGTCATCCGCTTCATGCGGGACGAGTACCTCGAGAAGGGCACCGGACCCACCGTGCGGCTGCTCGGCAAGACCTCGGGTGTGTCGGTGAAGGAGCTCTACCAGCTGTTCCCCAAGGGCCCGGCGAAGATCGCCGCGAAGATCGCCGGGATCCCGAAGCCTCGCGGCTGCATCTAAGGAGATCGCCATGACCGATACGCTCGAGAAGATCTCGATCATCATCTCGAAGGGCTCCCTCGAGGGGATCTACCCCGCCCTGATCATGGCCAACGGGGCCCGGGCCGAGGGTATCGAGGCCAACCTGTTCTTCACGTTCTTCGGTCTGGACGCCATCCACCGTGGGCGCCACGACCACATCAAGCTGGCCGCGGTCGGCAACCCCGGACTGCACCTGCCCACGATGGTCGGCGGCCTGCCCGGGGTGTCCACAGTGATGACGCACTACATGAACCACAAGATGGAGCACCTGGACATCCCGTCGATCCCGGAGTTCATCGAGCTGATCGCCGACAGCGGCGCCGGCATGTACGCCTGCAAAGCGTCCGTCGACCTGTTCGGGCTGGAGAAGAACGACTTCATCCCGCAGGTCCAGGACATCATCACCGTCGGTGAGTTCTACGAGAAGGCAGCCGGCGGCCAGATGCTCTTCACCTGACCTGCCCTGCGGTACCTCTCGGGACCTTGTGCCCTTTTCCGGGCGGGACCTGGGTCGCAGGCTGGCCCCTACGTGGCCACCCTGGGCCCGCGTCGTCGAGAGGAACCCTCGTGCCAGCCAGCCAGCAGCTTCCGGCCCAGCCCGGTGGCGCCGTCGTACCGACATTCGCCGCCCGCGGCGAGGGCCTCACCAAGGTCTTCGGCTTGGGGGACACGCGCGTGGTCGCGCTCGACCACGTCGACGTGGCCTTCCCCAAGCAGAGCTTCACGGCCATCATGGGGCCGTCCGGTTCCGGCAAGTCCACCTTGATGCACTGCATGGCCGGACTGGACGACCTCTCGGAGGGTCGGGCGTGGATCGCCGACACCGAGCTCACCGGTCTTGACGACCGGCACCTCACAATGCTGCGCCGCGACCAGGTGGGGTTCGTCTTTCAGACGTTCAACCTGTTGCCGACGCTGACGTCGCTGGAGAACATCACGCTGCCGCTGGACATCGCCGGGCGCCGGCCGGATCCGGCCTGGCTCGACACGGTGATCGATGCGCTCGGGCTGCGGCCACGACTGGCGCACCGACCGGCCGAGCTGTCCGGGGGCCAGCAGCAGCGCGTGGCCTGTGCGCGAGCGCTGACCAGCCGGCCCGCCATCATTTTCGCCGATGAGCCCACCGGCAACCTGGACCGCAGGAGCGGCGCCGACGTGCTGGCGTTCCTGCGCCGGTCCGTCCGTGAGCTGGGCCAGACCGTCGTGATGGTCACCCACGACCCGAGCGCGGCCGCGTACGCCGACCGCGTCCTGTTCCTGGCCGACGGCCGCATGGTCGACGAGATGGCCGGCCCGACGGCAGATCTCGTGCTCGAAAGGATGAAGGTCCTCGACGTCGACCAGCGCGACCGCGCCCGAGCGGACGCCTGAGATGTGGCGTACGACGCTGCGCAGCCTGCTGTCCCACAAGCTGCGGATGGCCCTGTCGGCTCTGGCGATCGTGCTCGGCGTGGCCTTCATCGCCGGCACCCTGGTCTTCACCGCCACGCTCAGCAAGACCTTCGGCGACCTGTTCGCTGCCACCTCCGCCGACGTCAACGTCGCGCCGAAAGCAGCGTTTGACGTCGGGCTCACCGGCACGGGCGGTCCGGACGGGGCCGCCAGCGTCGAGCAGTCCGTCGTGGACACGATCGGTGCGGTCCCGGGGGTCGCGGCGGTCTCCGGCGACGTCCAGGCGCAGGGCGTGTACGTCCTGGGCCGGGACGGCAAGGTTCTCGACACCAAGGGCTCCCCGGGCATCGGTGTCGGCTGGAACCTCGAGCCGACGCTCAATCCGGCCAAGCTGATCGACGGTCGCGCCCCGGACCGCGATGGGGAGGTCGCGCTCGACAGCGCCACCGTGGTCAAGACCGGCTACCGGATCGGTGACACCGTCCCGGTGCTCACACCCGGACCTCGGGTCGATGCCCGCCTGGTGGGCGTCTTCCGGTTCGGCAGCAGCGGCGGGCTGGCTGGCGCCTCCCTCACAGCCTTCGACACGGTCACGGCCCAGCGCCTGCTCGGGAAGCCGGGTGGCTTCAGCAGCATCAGCATCGCCACAGCGAAGGGCGTCAGCGACCTTGAGCTGCAACAGCGGGTCCGGCAGGCGATCGGTGCCAACTTCGACGTCAAGACCCGTGCGGAGCAGGCGAACAGCTCCGCAGCGGCGGTACAGAACCAGCTGAGCTTCTTCAGCATCATCCTGCTCGTGTTCGCGGGTGTCGCGCTCTTCGTCGGAAGCTTCATCATTCTCAACACCTTCTCGATGCTCGTCGCGCAACGCAGCAAGGAGCTCGCGCTGCTACGCGCCCTCGGCGCCAGCCGCGCCCAGGTCACCCGGTCCGTCCTCGCCGAGGCCCTGGTGCTGGGTCTGACCGGCTCGACCATCGGCCTTGGCGCGGGGCTCGGCATCGCCGCCGGTCTGCGCGCGCTCTTCGCGACATTCGGCCTCACCCTGGACGGCAGCCTCGTCTTCGGCGTGCGAACCGTCCTGTGGTCCTACGGCGTGGGCGTGCTGGTCACGCTGGTCGCGGCCTACCTGCCGGCACGTCGAGCCGCCCGCACACCTCCGGTCGCCGCCATGCGCGACGACGCCGCCGTACCGGAGCGGTCGCTGCGCCGCCGTACCTTTGCCGGAGCTGGGCTCTGCATCCTCGGCGCGGCCGCACTGGTCGCCAGCAACGCGACCGGCGACGCAAGCACGTCGGCGGCCTGGGTCGGCGTGGGGGCCGCAGCGCTGGTTGTAGGAACGATCGTCGTCAGCCCCGCCCTGGCCGTGCCGTTCCTACGCACAGTGGGCGCCGTGCTCCCCGCGGTGTGGGGCCGCACCGGGCACCTCGCCAGGGAGAACGCGCTGCGCAACCCCAGGCGCACCGCCGCCACGGCGTCAGCACTGATGATCGGCCTCGCGCTCGTGAGCGCATTCAGCATCCTCGGGGCCTCCACGAACGCCTCCGTCGACAAGACCATCGGCCAGGGGCTTCGGGCAGACTTCGTCATCTCGACAGCGGTAGGCCAACCCTTCACCCCGGAGGTCGCCGACCGCGTCGCGGCCGTGGACGGCGTCGCCACGGTGATGCAGCACCGCTTCGGCACTGTGCGGGTCGACGGCGGTAACGCCTTCCTCACCGCGGTCAACCCTGCCGCGCTGGACCGGACCGTCGCGCTGGACTACGTCGCCGGCTCCACAGCGGCCCTGACCGGCACCGGTCTGCTGGTCGACCAGCCGACCGCGGCAGCGCACGGCTGGTCGGTCGGCAGCGCCGTACAGGCCCTGCTCCCGAATGCGACCCGACTGAACCTGGTCGTCGGTGGCATCTACCGGGCCAATCAGGTGATCGGCAACCTCGTCGTGCCGCTCGACACCTACGCCGCCGCCGGTGGGTCGCCGCAGGACCAGTTCGTCTACGTCACCGCCGCGCCCGGTGCGGACATCGGGGTGGTCCGCAACGCCCTGCAGGGCGTCCTCGCGGCATACCCGGTGGTGGCGTTGAAGGACCAGAGCCAGTTTCGGAACGACCTCAAGGCCCAGGTCGACCAGCTGCTCCTGCTGATCGATGCCCTCCTGGCGCTGTCCGTGCTGATCGCGGTCCTCGGCATCGTCAACACCCTTGCGCTCGCCGTCATCGAACGCACCCGGGAGATCGGGTTGCTGCGCGCGGTCGGCATGGGCCGCGGCCAGCTGCGCCGGATGATCCGGCTCGAGTCCGTGGTCATCTCGCTCTACGGCGCCACCCTCGGGCTGGTGCTCGGCGTCGCGCTCGGGATCGCCCTGACCAGATCCCTGTCAGGCCAGGGGATCGAGGTGCTCTCCGTGCCGGTGGGCCGGCTCACATTGTTCCTGACGCTCGCCTCGAGCATCGGCGTCCTGGCCGCGCTCTGGCCGGCCCGCCGCGCAGCCCGCCTGCAGGTCCTCGCCGCCATCGCCACGACGTGAGGGCGGCGCCACGACGAGCTGACCGGCCGCGTGTGCGTCGTCGCCGACCTCGAGCCCTGCACGCCGGGAAACTAGCTGCAGCAGGTGGACGGCGGCGGCGGCCCGACAGGGCTCACGCCGGCGGCGTCCGACGGCAACACATTCCTCACCGCAGGTTCAAGCCGACGCCCCGTCGACGTTGCGCAGAAACGAGATCAACGGGACTGCGGTAATGATGGCGACGGCTGCGAAAGCCGGCACCATCGCTGTGGATGATGCGGAGGAAGCCGGGTCCGCATGAGAACCGAACCATTGATCAACCGAGATGCTGATTGACTCCAAGACGAACAATGTCAGCATCGATCCGGTGAACAGCATGCCCCACACGCGGTTACGCCGGGCCGCGAGGGCCGCGGTGACCAGCAGCGGCAGCCAGATCGCCAGGTCCTGGATGTACACCGGATTGGTCAACAGTCCGGTTCCATCTAACACGTCGCGCGGGTGCTCGCTGAAGACGGCCGGCAGGATGCCGGCCAGCCACGCCGCCGCGTTCAGGACCGCCACGACGAGGGCGTAGCCGGCGATGTACCGGATAGGCATATTCGGCGACAGCTGCTTTCCAAAGGTGGCAAAGTCCGTTCCACGCAACAAGAACACCAGGCTCCACACAGCCAGGCTCAAGTAGGCTACGTAAAAGAGGAACAGATTGTTGAATGGAGTGGCGAAGCAGAACAGCACTGCCTGGTAGAGCAGATACCCGAGCGTGCCCAACCACACCACTAAGGCGCGGGCGGAGCCCCGGGCCGCGCCGACTATGGCGACCGCGAGCAGCGGAAGGCCGACGGCGAGCACGACGACGGCGGTGCCGCGCAGGTTTCCGTTGGAACCAGGCACACCGGTGAGCAGCGACGGATATGCCACCGTCAGGCCGGCCGCGGCGGCGGCGGCCACGGCGAGCAAGGTCGACATGATGTACGGGAGGCGATGCGGCCGCGCAGTGGGCAGTGCGTCCAGCACTCTTGTCCGCCACGTGGCCTGTTCGATATCGGCTGTTCTCATGTCTGCCCTTCCCCTGGATGCATTCAGAAATGGCGGTGGCACCTCCACCAGCGCCCTGTCCCGTCAGAGGGGCACCTCTGCGTTCAGTGCCGGAGTCTTGGGCTCGGACAGTTCATGGGCAATCTCCTGGGCCCACGCGTCGATGTCCGCCCAGTTCCGGAAATCCCCCTCGGGCAGCAGGGCACGGCCGGCGGGCACCCGCCTCACGGTCCGCTCGGGCAATGTCAGACCGGCCGGGTCAAGGGCGCCGTAGAACATCCGCTCGCCGCGCGAACGGACGGCCTCGCGCAGTTCACCGAGTTCTATCGGCGGGTCAGCCTCTGGCGGGCGATGGCCCTGCGCGCCGGGAGTCTGGCTGCCCAGCGGCCCGCTGCTGAAGAGCCACACCGGCCGCTTGAGCAGTATCGCCATATTGCGCTGGACGAACGCGGCCGCGGGCTTGCGCCAGTGCCCGTAATAGATGGCGGCTCCGATCACGAAGGCGTCGTAGCCGGCGAGGTCGCGCACCTCGTCGCTCGGATGGACGTCGGCTCGTTGACCGGCGGCACCCAGAGTCGCCGCGATCCGCTCGGCGATCCCACGCGTCGCACCGTGCCTGCTGGCGTAGACAACGAGAACGGTCATGGCAGCTTCCTCTCGGCAGTCCTGGCGACGGGCCCCCTCACTGCAGCACCGTCCGGGTCATGATCTGGCGGAACAACTCGGGTTGCTCGAACAGCGTCCGGTGGCCACAGGGCTCGCAGACGATGAGTTCCTTGTGGGGCGCCTGCAGCACGTCGAACCACTGCTGGGCGGGCTGGGCGCGGCCAGGGGTCTCGTGCCGTCCCTGCACGAGGTAGACCGGTACCTGCAGCTGAGTCACCTGGGTGCGGAAGTCGATGCCCTGCAGCTGGGGGTAGAGCACCGTGAGGACGTCGAAGGCAGCGCCCAGGTTGTGCAACTGGGTCAGCAGGCTGTACTCCTTGACGAAAAGGTTCGTGGAGAAGCCGCCGACGCTCTCGTCGTTGACGGTGTCGTCATAGGGGTAGACGTCCGCCTCGTGACCCAGGACCGCCTCGTAGTCCAGCGAGTCCCGGTACGGCGGCGGGCCGTTCCCCGTCAGCGTGTCGACCAGACCGGCCTTGCCGGTGCGCCGCGCCCAGGCCAGCGTGTCCTGGTAGTAGATCCGGTCGGTCGCGCGGATGTCGACGATCTGGCCGGCGCCCACGAACGCCCGGTACAACTCGGGATGAGCCTGGGCGGCCAGGACGCCCAGCATGCTTCCCCAGGAGTTGCCAACCAGGATGATCTTGTTCTGGTGGAACCGGCTGCGCAGGTAGTTGCTCACCGCGACCGTGTCGCTGACCGCGTTGGCGAGGGTGAGGGTGGAGGTCGGGTCGAGCTGGTCGTAGGAGCCACCGGCGCCGCGCTGGTCGTAGGTCGCGACGACGAAGTCCTGCTCCAGGTTCTGGCTGTGCCGGCGCAGCGCACCGATGTCGGTACCGCCGGGACCGCCGGTGAGGTAAAGCAGGACGGGGCTGGTCGTGCTCTCGCCGCGGATCATCATGCTGAGGTCATGGCCGCCGACGTGGACGCGGCCGAGCTCAGCGACACTTCCGGCCAGGGTCTTGCCCCGGCTGTCGTGAATCGCCGCCGTACTGGCAGGTCGCAGCAGCCCTGCGGTCATTGCCAGTAGCCCCACGGCCAGCAGAGCGGTCAGTGACCGGCGGCTCCACAGCCCCGCGGTGCCCCACCAGCGCCGGCTGCGCCAACCGCCGTCCAGGCGTCGGCCCGCCCCGGCCCCGAGCGCGGCACCGAGCAGCATCGGGAGCAGCGCCAGCACACCGTGCAGGCCGCGACCGGAGAGGAAGGCCAGGGCTCCGTAGACGCTGGTGAGGTGGATGCCGTCGACGAGCGGGCCGACCGTCCACCTCCTGGTCAGCTCGAAGACCGCCACAAAGGTGACCGGGGCAAGCAGCATCGACCAGCGCGAGCGCATCGCCAGGCCTGCGACGGCGCCGACCGCCAGGCTCAGTCCAAGTGCGGCGACTGCCTGGCCGGTGCTGATCGGGCCCCGCGGTGTCCACCAGCCGGCCAGCAGTCCGTAGCCGGTGGCCGCGGCCACCGCGACGCCGGCTGCGTACCGCCAGCGGCCGGCTCGGTGGTCGGGTGTAGCGGGCGGCCCGTCCGGGCGGCGTGTGGAGGTCGGGCTCGTCACCGCCGGCTCCCGGGCCGGGCAGGGACCCGCAGGTCGAGAGAGTCGGTCGCCGGGTCATTGGGCGCGATGAGGACGGGCCGCTCCGACCCGCCCTCATCGAGCCGGAACGGCGGGTATGTATCGGTCATCAGCGCGGCGTAGGCGATCACCCGGTAAACCCAGCGGTTCAGCCCGACGATCAGGTCGAACAGCGGCCTCGGGTATCGCCCGGTGACGAGGAGCACGATGCCGGTGAACAAGACCAGCAGGCCCAGGATCCCGCCCCCGAACGGGTCGACCCGCAGGTCGTTGCCGCCGACGGAGGTCCAACCCCACCAGCCGTTCACGAGCAGGCCGACGACGACGTACTGCGGGATCGCCAGCAGCCACCACTTCACCAGCACCAGCGGCCGGGACAGCCGGCGCGGGTAGTCGATGTCCAGCGTCGCCGGATAGTCCGGCGCCGGCCCCAGGGTGAACGGCGGGTAGCGGTCGGTGCCGATCCCGCCGCCGGCGGCGTAGTAGGACACCCGCCAGGACCAGCGCAGCACCCCGACGTTGAACGTGAACAGCGAGCGGGGGTAGCGGCCGGTACACACAATCCAGACACCGGCCACGGCGGTCACCGCCAGGAACACCGGCCACAGCACAGCCAGTACCACCAGGTGCGGCACGACCAGGAACCACTTCACCAGCCAGAACCACCGCGAGAGTCCCGGCTCCAGACGTGCCGTGAGTGCAACGGGGCTCTGCGCGCCCACCGCCGTGGCCCCCGTCGGCCCGTGGGCGGAGCTCGCCGGGACCTGCAGCGCGCCCCTCCCGTCGTGGCGGGCGGCCGCTCCGCGGATGATCAGGAAGGCGGCCAGGGTGCTGAGCAGGACGCCCACCCCGAGCAGCGTGAACACCAGCGGGAGGACAAGCCCGGACCGGATCCCGACCTCGGCGGCGTCAACCGCCACACCGGGTGTGCCGTCGGCGTTCATGACGACGACGGCCCAGCGGCCGCTGGCCACGGTCCAGGTCAGGGTCGGCGGACCCGGTCCGGTCGCCTGGGCGGCCCAGAACGTCTGGGTGGCGGGGTCCGGCGCGACCTGATTGCCGGGCCGGCTGTCGTAGAGGGGCGCGCCGCTGCCCGAGACCTGTACGACGTTCTCGTGCGCCACTGTCGCCAGGTAGCGATCGACGTCGGCCACCGGCCCGATGCCGACAAAGAGCGGTCCGTTGCCATCGGCCGCGGCGACCCTCAGCCGTACGCGGGGGTCAAGGGCGTCGAGCAGCCGAATCGGCACGCCGGGGTCGACCGTCACCGGGAGCTCCCGATCCACGAGTGCCGCCGTCCGGGTGTGCAGGCCGGTGACGGTCGTGGAGAAGTAGCCGGCGGCGTCACGACCGAAGGCGTACGCCAGCGCCAGACCACCGCCGCCCAACAGGACGCTGACACCGGGCACCAGCAGCAGACAGCCCAGCAGCAGCGCAACGATGTGCCGAGAGCTCGCACCCGCAGCTCCCGAAGTCGCCACGTCTTGCTGAGGCTCGGGCATGGGATGTCGCAACGGTGTGAGCACGCGCACTCCAGAATGGAGATCGCCGGGGCGCCCGGCGGCGAGCAAGAAACTCGACGAGGTCGCGGCTGTGTGCGGCGACCTCGACCCGGGCTGGCTGGTTCTCAGCGAGGCCGTCAACGTACTGCCGACATCTGCGCCGACCACGGGCCAAAGGTCCCGAAGCTGGCGTTCAGTTGCCGCCGGACCCTGGCGGTGCAGGACTCACCGTGGTCCCCCGCGCAGGGTGACTACAGCGGAACGACCCGGAAGACCGGGTGGTCCGCGGCGATGGCCTCGAACGCCGCGACAGGCGCGTGCCGGTCGACGGAGACGTGCGGCCGAGCCCCCGGCACCTTCCTGACGTACTGCCGGATCACCTGCGCCCGCTCAGCTACCGAGATCTCGACGAGCCTGACCGGACGCGCCCGCAGTCGTCGCAGGTGGGCGCGGCCCTCTGCAGCACGCACGTTCCGGACCCAGTTGCACTCGCCGAGCATGGAGACCAGGTACCAGTCGCCGCCGACATCCGCCATGCCGAGGGGGAATCGCGTGACCCGTCCCGTACGCCGACCGGGCACCTCCAGCGTGACCCAGCGCCGCGGCAGAACGCCGAGCCGGAACGCCATGTTCCAGAACCGCGCGTACCGCCGGGCCGTCGCGTTGCCGCGGCCACCGACGTACATCGCGCGCAGCCTGGCGACCTCTGCCTCGAGCATGACAACGCCTCCGCCCTACCTCGCACGTCTTCTCGTGCCTGGAGCGGCTGTTGATGACGTCAACCGGGAACCTGGGCCGGCAGTGCGCCGAGCTGGGCGAGCATGGTCAGCACGTCGAGGTGGTTGCGCTCCTCGATCATCTGGTCGCCCTGCCAGCGCTGCCACATCGTCCCGAGAACGTCGATCCTGCGGCCCGACGGTGGCAGCACGGTGGCGCCCATCGGCATGGGCCCGGTCTGGGTGCCCGTCCAGCGGATCTCCATGGCGATGATGTCTCCTTCGCCGACGACACGCAGCACCTCACCCGTGCAGTCGGGCAGCGCCGCCTTCCAGCCCACAAGCGCTTCGATCACCTCGTCCAGGTCTGTCAGATGCCGGCCGGTACCTGTTTCGTCGTACACGTAGCCGCGAGCGCACAGGGCCCGAACGCCGTCCCAGTCGTCGGCATTGAAGGCAGCAATCCCTTGGCGAGCCAAGTCTTCATGATGCGACATCACGTTCTCCATCCTCCGCCGTCACCATCGGTGACCGATCGATGGTCACGCTCCGCGCATCAGGCACCGTGAGCCATGGCCCGTGATGACCAGTCTGGGGTAGTCACGTGCGCCCTGATTACTCGTGGGCTGCGGGATGTGGCCCCGCTGCGCCGCCCCATGGAGGCTCGCGCGAAGGTCCTCGGTGTCGGACAGGCAGATCCAGGCAGACCTGCAGATCAGGGGCGGAGGGCGAGGGATTCGAACCCTCGAGGAGCTTGCACCCCTAGCGGTTTTCAAGACCGCCTCTGGGGCTTGCCCCAGCTGCGTTCTCTAGCGAAGAGCCCTAGTTAGCAGGCTGATCCGCGTCCGCCGGAGTCCACGCAGGTGCACCCTAGCGCGCGTGTGAATGGCACGCGAATGGCTCTGCAGGGGGCATGACGTTCGTTCCTGTACAGCCCAGCCGGTCGAGCCCAACCGCTCCCGCCTTAGCGCTGAACACGATAGTTTCCCGAACGCATGCCCTCAGCGACCCGCGGTCGCGTGCCATTGGAAACCGGGCCCGGCCGCGCAGCGGCCGGGTTTGGGGTCCAATGGCGATACCTTGCTCCGTGATCCCGCGGCTGAGCCCAAGGGATGCACCGTCAGGTGATCTGACGAGGGCTTGAGCAGGGCCGCGGGTCCTGGCCTGGCTGGGGGCGTGGTTGTCCGACCCGTGCTGGCCGACTTGTGCGCCCAGGCTCTCGCTCTGCTGGAGCCCGCGGCTGCGCCGGTCATGAGGGCTTGACGTGCGCCGCCCCGGATGGCATCCTCCAAACCATGATTGAGCAGCCTATTCGCAATAGGCAAGCCGAACGTCGTGAGGCAACACGACTGGAAATCCTTGACGCGGCATGGGAGATCGCGCGCCAACGATCGCTGGCGGAGGTGACTCTCCGCGAGATCGCGGAGCGCATAGGGATGCGACCTCCCTCGCTTTACACCCACTTCGACTCGAAGAGCGCGGTGATCGATGCGATGTTCGGGACGGCCTGGGCGGAGTACCTGAGGAGCGTCACGGAGTTGCATGGTGATCTGCCTGCGGAGCCCCGAACCGCGCTCCACGTCCTCGCCCGGCACTTCTTCGACTTCGCCGTCGCGGACCTCGCGCGCTTTCAGCTCATGAATCAGCGCACGCTGCCTGACTTCAGCCCGAGCGCGGATTCCTACGCACCGGCGGTCGAGGTTCTTGAGCGCTTGACCTCAACGCTCGTGTCGATCGGCCTGCCAGATGAAGGCGATCGCGACCTCTACGTCGCGCTCATCGGTGGCCTTGTCGATGCGCAACTCGCGAACGATCCGGGCGGTCAGCGCTGGAGCCGGTTACTACCCCGCGCGATTGACATGTTCGCCGACGAAGTCGGCCTCCCTCAGATTCCCGGAACCCCGCGGAGTCCCCGCACACGAGCAAGGAGCGCACGATGACGGCACCGCAGACACGAGGCTCCAGCGACCCGCTGATCGCTGGGCCGCGTCGCCCACCCGCCGATCGCAGGCGCAGCATGCGCCTCGCTAGGACAGAGCTCGACCGTTTCCTGGGGCAGCTCGGCTTGCTCACGACATCTGATTGGTCAGCCCCGACAGATTGTGCTGGCTGGGACGTGCGCGACCTGAGCAGCCACGTTCTGGGGATGTCGCAGATGTTCTCCTCCTACCGCAAGAACCTGTTCCAGCACCTACCGGCCGCGCGGGCGGCGAAGCGAGGCCAGGTGTACATCGACGCGTTAACGGCCCGCCAGGTAAGTGACCGGCGCGCCCTGACCCCAGAGCAGATCGTTGACCGACTGTCCAAGACCGCACCGAAAATGGTCCACTGGCGCCGGCGGACGCCTCCGTTCATGCGATCCATGGCAATGCCCGACGCGCAACCGGTCAGCAGCGCACCAGATGCGCCCACCGAGACCTGGACCTTCGGCTACCTGTTCGACACGATCCTTACGCGTGACACCTGGATGCACCGCATGGACATCGCCAAGGCCGCAGGGCAGCTCCCTGAGCTCACCGCCGACCATGACGGGCTCATCATCGCCGACGTCGTTGCCGAGTGGCAGACCCGGCACAGCCACCCGTACGACCTCACCCTGACCGGCCCAGCAGGAGACGCCTGGCACCGCGGCGTTCCTGGCGCACCCACGGAGACCATCACGATGGATGCAGTCGAGTTCGCACGAGCCCTCAGCGGCCGCGCCCCCGCGCCAGGCCTACTCGCCGTCGCCGTCCCGTTCTGAAGGAGTCGGCATGCGCCTGGTAGGTGTCGTGCTCTTCCTCCACATCGCGGTCGTCCTCATCGCCTTCGGGATCTCCAGCGTGCTCCACACCTCGGAGTGGAGCATCGCCAGCGCCACCTCCGTGGCAGAGATCCGCACCCTCAGACGAACCCCAAAGCGCTTGGAGCCGCTGTTCCCGCTCCTGATCGTGACCCTTGTTCGGCCTCGGGGCATGGCTCCTACACCTCGACTCCCAGGAATTCCACTGGAGCGACGGGTGGGTAATTACCTCTGTCGCTGCACTCGTAGTGCTCCTCCTCGCAGGAGGAACTCTCCTCGACCCCCGGTCCAAGCGGCTGTCCCGCCTACTCGACGCTGACCCAAACGGTCCCTTGACCCAGCCGGCCTTTGACGCCCTGACCGACCGAGTCGGGTGGACGACAAGCCACTCCAGCACCGGCCTGGCACTGGCAATCGTCTTCATCATGGTCGTGAAGCCCACAGGAGCGGTCTCTCTCGCCGTCACCATCGTCGCGATAGCGATCGGCACGACCATCGGACTACTAGGTCAACAACGCGCCGCGCGAAAGCTTGCCATCCACACCCCCTGATCATGCGGGGTTTCAGACTCACACATCCGGACTGGAGCTCCGGCGTTCATCGACTGGCGCTGGTGGGCGGCCACAGCCTTCCGTAGCCAATCCGAAGCACGGAGAGGCAGGTTATTGACCTCCTGGACGCCGTAAACGGAAAGTGCCCTTCTCAACGGTAGGCCGGGCGAGCCCAGCACATCAGATAGCGACAGCTCTCCTCGCACGTACACGGCCAGCGGCAGATGAGTGCGTGCGGTCAGGGCAGCAAGTCGAGGTACTTCTTGCGGCATGGCATCGCGTGGATGACTAACTCAGCTCCGTCCTCGAAGACCAAGACGATGGTTTCCAGCAGGCGCGCACCGGTGTCGAAGCCGAGCCGTAGTTCTCGGTGCGGTGGGCCGTCGTCGTCGTCGAGGGGCTCGATCCACAGCGGCCATTCGGCAGCCTGGACGGCGTCGGGTTCCTCGATACCGTGCTTGAGGGCGCTCGGGTGAAACTTCACGCAGACAACTGAGCCAGCGCGGCCCGAATGGCCTCCGACCGGCTCATGTGGTTCCTGGCGGCTGCCGCGTCGAGGGCGTCGAGCTCGTCGGCGGTCAGCCGCACTGCCACGACCTGCATGGGTGCGGCTCCACGACCCGGCCGCCCGCGGCCCCGACGCTTGAGTTCGTCGACGTCATAGCCCGCCTCGGCCTCGTCGGCCCACTCCTGGATTTGCTGCTCGTCCACCACACCAATATCGTATGACGAAAAGCGTGGGATGGCCAGAGCTGAACTGACGACGGCCGCTCACCATCCCGCGCGCCCTTCGGCCGACGCGCCGTCAGCGGCAGAAGCGGACGTGCGGCCTGCGCGAGAAGCGACCTCCTTCAGCGGGGCGTTCGGGCCCTGGGAACATCGAAGAACGGCACTCGCGGTAGTCCTCGAACTCCCAGCGCCCGAGCCGGACGACCTTCTCTCCGTGACCTGTTGCCAGGTATCCGAAGTCGCTAGCTCGACCCGCCGCGTCAGGAAGAAGAGCAGGCCTCGACACCAGCATGATGCGCCGCGAGCGCGGAGAGCCGGTCGGCGATCTCGGTGTCGCGCTCGTCGGCGGCGTGCTGGTAGCGCATGGCGGCAGCGGCGGAGCTGTGACCGGCCCGGCGCATGACCTCGGCAAGCGTCGCGCCTGCCTGGGCCGACAGGGTGAGGCCGGCGTGGCGTAGGTCGTGGAAGTGCACCCCGGGCAACTGCGCGGCGGCTCGGGCCCGCTCCCAGGCGTGGTGCAGGTGATGGGCACGCAGCTCGGAGCCGTCTGGCCGGGTGAACAGCGGCGCCGCCGGTAGGCCGGGGGGCATGCGGCGCAGGTGCTCGCGTAGCGCGTCGACCGCCGGGGTGGGGAGGCTGATCGTCCGACGGCTGCCGGCCTTGGGCTCGGTGAGCCGGGAGCCCTGCCCGTCAACCTCGACCACTTGTCGCTGGACGCGCAGCTGGCGCTTGTCGAGCAGAACGTCTCCGCGCTGGAGGGCGAGGACCTCACCGAGCCGCAGGTGAGCCCAGAAGGCAAGGGTCACCAGGAGCCGCATGTCCTCGGTCATCGCAGCCTCCAGGGCTGCCAGCTCCTCGAGGTCGAGCAGCGGCCGCTCGGGGCTGTGGGACTGGCCGGCGCCCTTGATGCGACAGGGGTTGCGGTAGAGAGCTTCGTCGGCGACAGCCGTGTTCAGGATCGCGCGCAGGACGGCGTACGCCTGCCGGACGGCGTTGACGCCGGTCTCGCCCCCGATGTGCGCGTGCCATTGCCGGACGTGCGCCGAGGTGATCTTGTCGAGCGGGACCTGCCCGAGGAACGGCAGGATCCACGCGTTCAGGCTGTGCCGGTACGTGTCGACGGTCCGCGGCGCCAGGGGACGCCCGCGGACCGTGCGCTCCTGCAGCCAGGCCGCGCTGTAGTCGACGAGCAGAACACCGCTGCCGCGCGGGTCGACCCACTGCCCGCGGGCCATGTCCGTCTCGACGGCCGCGAGGTAGCGCGAGGCCTCGACCTTGGTGGCGAACGTCTGCGGGGCGGGCAGCAGCTCACCTCCAGGACCAGGGAACCGTGCCTGCCAGCGTCCGCTCGGCAGCCGCCGTACGGCTCCGAACTTGCGCCGGCTCATCGTGCTCGGCCGTTCACCACGAGCAGTTCTCGGGGTCGGCACGAAGCCTGTCGACCAGCTCCGCCAGGCTCGCGGCCGGGATCCGCCGGCACCCGCCGATGCGCACCGACACCACCGTCCCGTTCCGCAGCAGCTGGTAGAGCTTCGAGCGACAGATGCCGAGGACCTCCGCCGCCTCGTACGGCTTCAGCAGGAGCTTGTCCATGTTGGCCTCGATGGGCGCAGAGGACGTCCACCTGTGGCCGTGCGGATCGCTTCCCTCTACCTCTAGGTAGGTGCGGCCAGGTGGGGGTCGGTGACAAGCAATCAACGACTTTCCCGGACCGGCGAGGGTCGGACGCTGCGCGCTGGACACCGGCGAGGGTGATCGTCCAGACCGGCGAGGGTCGCGGTCCGGGGCGGTGACGGGGGGTAGGCGGTCGCTCTTGGCCGAGCGGATCCGTCCTGAGTGGCACGCGAATGGCCCGCGGCCCGTCTTTTGGCCCCGTAGGCCAGCTGCGGCGACAGGTGAGGAGCATGAAAGTCCTGGTCAGAGCGGAGGGCAAGGGATTCGAACCCTTGAGGAGCTTGCACCCCTAGCGGTTTTCAAGACCGCCGCCATCGGCCACTAGGCGAGCCCTCCCGGGCCGACGCCCAGTCTGCCGCAGATGGGCGCAGTCGGAGCCGGGGGGCCGACGTCATGCGGCGTCCGATGACCGCCCGGGGCGGGAGCCCGGGACGTTCGGCCCTGGCGACGGGACGAGCGGGGGCGCACGGTGCAGCATGAGCCTGACCAGCATGGACATCATCGGCGGAGAGCTTCCGGCGTCTGCACGAGGCGCCCGGGCCCGTCGGGTCCTGGTACGTGTCGAGCTGCTCACGGGTGGTTCGGCCCTGGTGTGTGGCGGGCTGCTCGCGGCAAGGCCGGACGGGTCGCTGATGGGGATGCCGACCCGCGTGCTCGTCGATGGCCCGTTTACCGACTGGCGGCTGCCGGGGCTGCTGCTGGGCGGGCTGGTCGGGGTGGGCTACCTGGCGGCCGGCTTGCTCGAGCGCGGGCAGTCCCCGGGAAGCGGCCAGCTGTCCGCCCTCGCCGGTGCCGGGCTGGTCGTCTTCGAGGCCGTCGAGTGGCGCTGGCTCGGATTCCACCCCTTGCAGGCCGTCTTCATGGCCGTCGGAGCCGGTGTCGTCGGCCTGGCCGCCGCCGCTGCAGGGTGGGCGTGAGCGCACAAGCCGGCATCGCGCTGTTCTGGCTGCCGCTCGGCGCGGGCGGGCACTCGGTCCGCTGGAACGGCAGAATCTACGAGGCCGCGTGCGCGCTGCTCGAGCGCCGCGCCGCCGTCGACCTCTACCACTCCGCGCTACAGGTCAGCCTGCCCCCGGACGCGTGGGTGGTCGAGATGACGCCGGTCTGGGCCGACCGTAGCGGCGGTGCTCGCGGCGTCGTGGCCGAGGGCGCCGTCGGCAGCCGCCTGGCAGGTCGATCGCGACTGTTCCGGTACGAGGTCCACTGCTGGCACGGCGGGTCGATCGCGGACATCGCCGAGGCTGTCGGGAGCCCGACCCGGCTCAGCACCGACGAGCGGACCTGCCGCCGCTTGCTCGCCACGCTCCCCTCGGTGCCGACGCCGGTCTGGGGCCGGGACGAGCTCGGCACCGGGGAGATGTGGAACTCCAACTCGGTCACCGCATGGTCCCTGGCGCGCAGCGGCCTGGACCCGCTGGCCGTGGGGCCACCGGCCGGCGGCAGGGCGCCCGGCTGGAGCGCGGGGGTCGTCGCCGCCCGCAGGCTGCCCGCCGCGGCAGCCACACCGACGGAGCAGGGCCGGTGACTGCGGCAGCTGGAGAGATGAGGAGCCGGCGCAGCGGGACTTTCGTCCTGTCCAGTACGGGACCTCGGGCCATGGGCGGGCGGCCCACTGCGCGCCACGATGAGAACCCGTCCACCCGGACGCGTATCGACGACCGACGGATGGACCTCATGGCCACGCAACTTGACCTCGTGTCACCGGGCACCACGCAGGAGCAGCCACCAGCCCACCAGGGCAAGGGCACCTTCGGGCTGCCGACCGCGACGGCCCTGGTCGTCGGATCGGTGATCGGTACCGGCGTCTTCGCACTGCCGTCCGCGCTGGCACCGTTGGGGCCGATCAGCCTGGTCGCGTTCGTGCTGGTCACCATCGGTGCCCTCGCGCTGGCGATGACCTTCGGTGCACTGTCCAAGCGCGTGCCGGGCTCCGGCGGGCCGTACGTGTACGCCCGCGATGCTTTCGGGGACTTCGCCGGCTTCCTGAACGCCTGGTCGTACTGGATCACCGCCTGGGCGGGGAACGCGGCCATCGTCGTCGCGCTGGTCGGGTACGTGGAGGTGTTCACCAACACCGGCCACACCAAGTTGCTGTCGATCCTGATCGCCATGGTCGGGCTCTGGCTGCCCGCGGTCATCAACCTGTCGGGGGTCCGGAACATGGCCGTGACACAGATCGTCACGACCGTGCTGAAGTTCGTGCCGCTGCTGTTCATGGCCACCGTCGGGCTGCTGTTCATCCGGGCCGATAACTTCGGGGCCTTCAATGCCAGCGGCACCTCGGCGACCGGCGCCATCTCCGCGGCGTCCGCGATCGCGCTGTTCGCCTACCTGGGCATCGAGACTGCCTCGGTCGCCGCCGGCCGCGTCCGCAATCCGGCCCGCAACGTCGGCAGGGCAACGATCCTGGGCACCATCGGCTGCGCCGTCGTCTACCTGCTTGGGACAGTGACGGTGTTCGGGACGGTGTCGAACGCCGCGCTGCAGACCTCGACGGCCCCGTTCACCGACAGCGCCAACGCCATCTTCGGCGGCCAGTGGGCCGGCCGGACCGTCGCCGTCGCCGCCGTCGTCTCGGGCCTGGGCGCGTTGATCGGGTGGACGCTCGTCACCGCGGAGATGCCGCTCGCAGCGGCCCGCGACCGGCTGTTTCCAGCGCAGTTCGGCAGGCTCCACCGCGGTATCCCCGTCTTCGGGATCCTGGCCTCGACCTCGCTGGCCTCTGTGCTGACCGTCGTCAGCTATACGCAGTTCGACCGGGTGTTCACCACGTTGGTGCTGCTCTCGGTGTTCACCGCCGTCGTGCCGTACCTGTTCAGCGCCGCCGCGCAGCTGTACTGGCTGCTCGCCCGGGGCCGCCCGACACACTGGCCGCACCTGGTGCGCGATGTCGGGGTATCCGCCCTCGCGCTGGCGTTCTCCTTCTGGTCCCTGGCCGGCAGCGGATACCAGGCCGTGTACTACGGCGTCACCTGCCTGCTGCTCGGAGTACCGCTGTACGTCTGGCTCAAGGTTGGCCGCAAGGAGTTCGGCGAGGGCCTGGCCACCGATACGCCGTGAAGCAGCGCTGGTTCAGCCGGGCTGCCCAGGTCGCCGCAGAGCGACGTTCGCTGCTACCCCGTGCCAGCGACTACCGGGGCCTGCGGCGGTCGTGGCCCCGCGATCTTGCCGCCGGCGTCACGGTCGGGGTCGTCGCGCTGCCGCTGGCCCTTGCGTTCGGCGTCGCCTCCGGCGTCGGTGCAGGTCCCGGCCTCGTGACGGCGGTCGTCGCCGGCGCCGTCGCAGCCGTGTTCGGCGGATCGCAGCTGCAGGTGTCCGGGCCGACGGGTGCCATGACGGTCGTGCTGGTCCCCCTGGTGGCGACGCAGGGACCCTCCGTCGTCTACCCGGTGGCGATCCTGGCCGGTGTCGTTGTCGTCGTTGCGGCGCTGCTCAGGCTGGGCCGGCTCCTGGCCTACATCCCCTGGCCGCTGGTGGAGGGTTTCACCGTCGGCATCGCCGTCGTCATCGCCGCCCAGCAGGTCCCGAACGCGCTCGGAGTCGTCAAGCCGGACGTCGAGAATGCCGCGGGGAGCGCAGCGCTGGCCATCGCGCGCTCCGTCGGGGACCCGCACTGGGCGGTACTGGGGCTGCTGGCGCTGGGACTGACGCTGACAGCGTGGCTCCCGCGGTGGCACCGCGCGCTGCCGGCGAGCCTGCTCGCTGTCGTGGCCATCACTGCCGTCGCCGAGACCGCCGGCCTGCAGGTGACCCGGCTGGGGACGCTGCCCTCCTCGCTGCCGGTCCCCGCAATTCCGGCTCTCGGCTCGCTGCCGGGCCTGGTCGGGCCGGCCGTGATCGTGGCCTTCCTCGTGGCACTGGAGAGCCTGCTCTCCGCGCGGGTCGCCGACGGGATGGCGGACACCGCTCGTCACGACCCCGACCGCGAGCTGTTCGGGCAGGGGCTGGCCAACATCGCCTCAGGACTGTGCGGTGGGCTGCCTGCGACGGGAGCGATCGCCCGGACTGCCGTGAACGCCCGCGCCGGCGCCCACACCCGGGCGGCGGCGCTGACCCACGCGCTGGTGCTGGCTGGCATCGTCTACACAGCCTCGGGGTTGGTCGCCAGGATTCCGCTGGTCGCGCTGGCTGCGGTCCTGATCGTCACGGCCTTTCGGATGGTCGAACGACACCACGTGCGCGCCGTCCTGCGGTCCACCCCGGCCGATGCCCTGGTGTTCTCGCTGACCGCTGCGGGCACCGTGCTGTTCGACCTCATCAGGGCCGTCGAGGTGGGCCTGGCGGTCGCCGTCGTCCTCGCGGTCGCGCAAATGGCCAGGACCGCTCGCGCGGTGCCGGAGCCGCTGGAGTCCGACGGCCTCGACAGCGACGCCGAACACGCCCTGCTCGCCTCGCACGTCCTGACGTACCGCGTCGACGGACCGCTGTTCTTCGGTGCGTCCGCCCGGTTCCTGTCCGAGCTGACGGCCACCGCCGACATCCAGGTCGTCATCCTGCGGCTGAGCGGGATGGCCCTGCTCGACGCGACCGGCGCAAAGGCGCTCGGGGAGTTCGTCGAGCAGTTCGCCGGTCGTGGGATCACGGTGCTCATCAAGGGCGCCAGCGCCGAGCACACCCGGCTGCTGACCGCGGTCGGTGCCCTCGGGCCCGTCCTTGCCCGTGGACATGCCTTTGCGACGCTGCCGGAAGCCGTGGCGCACGCTCGCCGCCACGTCAGCCGACACGCCCACGAGCACGAGCACGGCCACGGCCACGGCCACGGCCGGACACCTCGTCGCTCAACGAAGGAGCAGGTCTGAGCACGATGGCTGGGACCTTGGTCCTGATTCTGGACCGACGTTCGGCCCTTCCGGGAGCGCGTTGCCAAGCGCACCTTGGAGGTATCCGACAGCCAGGAAGAGGACACCATGCGTGAGATTCTGACCGGTGTGGATCAGGAAGCAGGCCGCGTGCTGGACCGAGCGCTGCTCGAGGCCGAGACCACCGGACGGCCGCTGCGGGTCGTCCACGTGTGGTCGACGCCGACCTGGGCGGGCGGTCCGAGCGGCGGCTACGACCTGCCCGCGTTCGAGGACAGCTCGCGGTGGGCCAAGAACATCGCGGACGACCAGCTCCAGAAGGCATTGCTGCAACGGGCTTCCGACGCCACCGTCACGACCAGCACGCAGGCCGCGCAGGGTGACGCCGGTGACGTCCTGGCCCGCGCCGGCGTCGAGGCGGGCCTGGTCGTGGTCGGCGGACGCAGCCACGGGGCCCTGCTCAGCGCCGTGCTGGGCTCGGCAACCGCGCACGTCCTCCATTACTCACCCGGGCCCGTCATGGTCGTACCGTCCGGCGCCGCGCCCGGCCCCTACCGCCGGGTCGTCGTCGGCGTCGAGGACGCTGAATGCTCCCGGGCTGCCCTGCGCTGGGCGCTGGACGCCGGTCGGCGCCACCGGTGCCCCGTCGTGGCCCTGCACGCCTTGGCAATCACCCCCTCGCCGGTGCCGATGTCGGCGCGGCTGACCGACGCCCAGGACGAGGCCGAGGTGCGGACGTGGCTGCAGGCCGAGGTCGACCGCGCGACGGGCGGTGCCGGCGACGTCGAGGTGACGACGAAGGCCTGCGACGGCTCGCCCGCGGCCGCCCTGCTCGGCGAGGCCGGGCCGGAGGACCTGCTCGTCGTCGGCTCCCGTGGCCGCGGCGGGTTCATGGACCTGGTGCTGGGCTCGGTCGCGACGCAGTGCTCACAGCACGCCCGCGGGGTCGTCGTCGTGGTCCGTGCCGAGCAGGAGCGGCTGGCCGACGAGCCCGACCGGGCCGCTGCCGTCCAAGACCAGGCCTGATGGCCGGCCTCAAGCAGGTCCGCGCGCCGACACACGTTGACGAGGGACCGATACCTGTTGACGAGGGACCGATATCTGTCGACGAGGGACCGATATCTGTCGACGAGGGGCCGGCCCCGGCCGGCGCCGCCCACCAGCTGTCGCGACGCGACGTCCTGAAGGCCTTCGGTATCGGTGGCGCGGCCGTGGTCGTCGTCGGCACCGGCGCACTGAGCTACCGGGTGCTCGACAGCGGCGCGCTGGACCCGGGCAGCGGCTCGGCGTACGAACCGTGGGAGCACTGGCACGACCCGGGCCCGCTCGGTGCGGTAGGCGCCGCGGTCCTGGCGGCGAGCCCGCACAACACCCAGCCGTGGCTGTTCCACATCACAGCCGACGCCATCGACGTGCACGTGGACCCGTCGCGCAATCTCGGTAGCATCGACCCGCTGCGCCGTGAGCAGTACGTCGGGCTGGGCTGCGCGGTGGAGAACCTCACCCTGGCCTGTCTGGCGCGTGGGCTCGGGCCTACGGTCGCCCTGCTTCCGGACGGTCCGGGCGCCAGCCGGGTGGCGCGCCTCACGCTGACCCCCGCGCCATCGAGGACCGACCGGCTGTACGAGGCGATCGGCCGCCGCCACAGCAATCGCGCCGCGTACGAGCAAGGTGGCCTGTCACCCGCAAGACTGGCCGGCCTGGTCGACGGCACCGATCTCCCGGGGGTGACGGTGCACTGGGTGAGCGAGGCCGGGCCGAAAGCAGCGCTGGGGCAGCTGCTCGTCGACGCAGCCGCCGCCCTCACCGCCGATCCGCAGCAGTCCCAGGACACCTTCGCCTGGTGGCGCGGGAGCAAGGACGCGGTACAGGCCCATCGCGATGGCGCAACGCTGGACGCGCAGGGTCTGAGCCCACTGATGCTGAGCCTGGCCAAGCTGATGCCGGCGTCCTCCCGTTCCGCCGGCGACGCGTTCTGGGTTGAGCAGACAAAGACGGTGCACACCGCGACGGCCGCTGCGTACGGAGTCCTGGTCGGCGCCGACCCCGACGACCGCGCGACGCAGCTGCGCGCCGGCCGGCTGCTGGAGCGCATCCACCTGACCGCCACCGACCAGGGCCTCGCGCTGCAGCCGATGAACCAGATCACCGAGCGGATGGACCGCGAGCGTGTCCTCGGTGCACCGGCCACCTTCGGGCCGCGGTTCGCTGCGTTGCTGCCAGGCCCAGCCCGCCCGCTGGTGATGTTCCGGATCGGCCGGCCGACCCAGGACGGCCGGCCGAGCCCGCGGCAGGCCGCCGCCACCGTGCTGCGGTGACCCCGGCCGGGGCGGAGCACGAGGCTGCTGCGCCTGCGGCCGTAGCGCAGCGTGCGGTCAGAGTGCGGTCAGGCAGAGCCCCACGGCGGCCGCGAGGCTCGTGACCGCCAGGGTGCCCAGCGCGTTCCACGCGGCGACGTCCGCCCGACCGCCTTGGGCAAGTCGGACGCTGGTGACCGACACCGCCGAGAACGTCGTGAAGCCCCCGCAGAAGCCGGTGCCGAGCACGACCCGCAGTGCGTCCGGGGCGCCGTGGAACAGCACGAGCCCGGTGAGCAGCCCGAGCAGCAGGCTGCCGAGCGTGTTGACCAGCAGCGTCGGCCAGGGGAAGACCGCTGGCCGCCGCGCCAGCAGGGCCCCGTCCAGGACGACCCTGGCGACCGCGCCGAGGCCGCCGGCCAACCCGACGGCGACCGTCAGGCCAGCCGAGACCTGCGCCGGCGACCCGGCGATTCCGGAGCTCACCGCGTCGGCCTGGGGACGAGCGCGGCTCCGAGCCCGAGCCCGGTCACTGCGGCGAGCAGCCCGCTGAGGACGCTGCCCAGGCCGTAGGCGACCGCGAGCGCCGCGCGGTCGTCGCGCACCAGCAGGACGACCTCCATGGCGAGCGAGGAGTACGTGGTGAAGGCACCGAGGACGCCGGCACCCAGGGCCAGCCGCAGCGCGCGCCGGCGGCCTTCGTCGGGACCGCGCCGGGCGAGGCCCTCAAGCAGCACGCCGAGCAGCAGCGCACCCGGCAGGTTGGCCAGCAGGGTCGCCCACGGCAGCGTGCCGCCCGGCACCGTGCGGATCAGGGCCCAGCGGAGCAGCGCGCCCGCGACACCGCCGACCAGGACCAGGATCAGCAGCCCCGGTTGACGATGCGCCGACATGGGGTCGGCGGGCTGCGGATGGGCGGGCACGACGCATCCTCGCGTACCAGCGCCTGCGCCCACCGGCGCCGCGAATGTCCCGCTAGCCTGCGGGGGCTACCTGGAGGAGGCGGCGTGCACTCCCTGGGCCCTGTGCTGCTCGTCGTCCTCGGCATCTGCCTCGCCGGCCTGCTGGCCGAGCGCACCGGCATCCCGTCCCCGGTGCTGCTCGTCGTCGGCGGTCTCGCGGTCGCGGCGCTGCCAGGCTCCGCGACCATCGAGCTGGACCCGCAGGTCGTGCTCGTCCTGGTGCTGCCACCGTTGCTGTACGGCACCGCGATCGAAGCCAGCCTGCTCGACATCCGGCGCAATGCGCGGCCGGTGGGGCTGCTGTCGATCGGCCTGGTCGCGTTCACCGCCCTGACCGTCGGCACGGTCGCGCACCTGGTCGTGCCCGGGCTGCCGTGGGCCGCCGCGCTGGCCCTCGGCGCCATCGTGGCCCCGCCGGACGCCGTGGCGGCGATCTCGATCGGCCGCCGGGTCGGGATGCCCGCCCGGCTGCAGACCCTCATCGAGGGCGAGGGGCTGCTCAACGACGCCACCGCCCTCGTGCTTTACCAGGTCGCCGTCGCCGTTGCCGTCGGCGGGAACTTCTCCGCCGTGGGCACTGCGTGGCTGCTGGTCCGCACCGCCCTCGGCGGCCTCGCCGTCGGCCTGACGGTCGCCTGGCTCATCAAGCAGGTGCGGCGGCGGCTGGAGGAGCCGCTCGTGGAGAACGTGCTGTCCCTCACGACGCCGTTCCTGGCCTACCTGCCCGCTGAGCGGCTGCACGTCAGCGGCGTCCTCGCGGTCGTCGTCTGCGGCCTGGTCCTCGGGCACGCCAACCCGACCCTGCTGTCGTCGACCTCGCGCCTGCAGACCCAGCCCGTCTGGCGGCTCGTGGTCTTCCTGCTGGAGGGCGGCGTGTTCCTGCTGATCGGCGTGCAGCTGCCCGGGATCCTGGCTGGGCTCGGCGCGTACGGGCCGGGTGAGCTCACGGTATGGGGGCTCGCGGTCGTCCTGACCGTCCTGTTGTCACGCCCCCTGTGGGTGATACCGGGGACCTACCTGCCGCGGCGGCTGAGCCGGCGCCTGCGCGAGCGAGATCCAGCGCCCCCTGGCTCCACGGTCGCTGTGCTGTGCTGGGCAGGGATGCGGGGGGTGGTGTCGCTGGCTGCGGCGTTCGCGCTGCCGCTCGAGACCGACGTCGGCACGCCGTTCCCGCAGCGCGATCTGCTGCTGTTTCTGGTCTTCGTCGTCATCCTCAGCACCCTGGTGCTGCAGGGGTTGACGTTCGGCCGGCTGCTGCGCGCGCTGGGGCTGCGGCCGGACCGCCAGGGCCTGCTGCTCGCCCAGGCGTCGGCCCAGCAGTCGGCGGTACGCGCCGCGCTGGCCCGACTCGACGAAGCGGTGGCGGCTGATCCCGATGACGCCCCGGTCGCCGACCGGCTGCGACGGGTCGCTGAGGCACGCGCAGACGCCCGCTGGGAGCGGCTCGGGGAGGTCGGCGGTGCAGCTACCGAAACCCCGTCGGCGGCCTGGCGGCGGCTGCGCGTGCTGATGCTCGAGGCGGAGCGCGCCGAGCTCCTGCGGCTACGTGATGGCGGGCGGCTGCCGGACGAGGTGATGCGCGAGATGCAGCGGGCGCTCGACCTGGAGGAGGCGGCGCTCAGCCTGCCGTGACCCCGGCCGTCAGCCGAGGAGCTCGTGCAGGTAGCACCAGCGCCACGCCTCCCCGGGTTCGAACGAGCGCATGACCGGGTGCCCGCTCGCCCCAGCGTGCTGCCGGGCGTGCTTGTAGTCCCCGGAGTCGCAGCAGCCGACGTGCCCGCAGGACAGGCACAGCCGCAGGTGCACCCAGCTGCTGCCCTGGGCGAGGCACTCCGCACACCCCGCCGGGGTAACGGGCTCGGCGTCCTCCGGGGCGTCGCGCAGCTCCGCGCACAGGCCGTCGTCGATGACGGCGGCCGGCCTGTTCGGCAGCAGGCGGCGCAACGAACGCAGGCTCACGGCGATCCTCCGGGCGGGTGCGGGATGATTGCCCAGTCTCGCGCATCTGCGAGCGGGCCGGCCCGGCGACGGGTCACGGGAGGGGTCGTCATGGGTCGGGTCGAGCTGGTCGTGTTGGACGTCAACGAGACGCTGTCTGACATGACGCCGCTCCGGCAGCGGTTCGTCGACGTCGGCGCCCCCGCCCACCTGCTGGACGTGTGGTTCGCCGGCACGCTGCGCGACGGGTTCGCGTTGGCCGTCACCGGCTCGGTGGCCAGCTTCCCCGACGTCGGCACCGGGGTCCTGCAGGCGCTGCTCACTCCGCTGACATTGACGATGAGCGTCGAGGAGGCGTCCCGGCATGTCCTCGCCGGGTTCCCCGACCTGCGGCTGCACCCGGATGTCGCGCCCGGTCTACGCGTCCTCGCCGAGGCCGGCGTACGCCTGGTGACGCTGACCAACGGCTCGGCGGCGCTCGCCGCCCGGCTGCTCGACGGCGACGGCGTCGCCGACCTGGTCGAGGCGCGGCTGTCGGTGGACGACGCCGGCCGCTGGAAGCCGCACCCGCAGGCGTACGGCTGGGCGCTCGAACAATGCCGGGTCGCGCCGGACCGGGCCGCGATGCTCGCCGTCCACCCGTGGGACCTCGAAGGCGCGAAGCAGGCCGGCCTGCTCACCGGTTGGGTCGACCGCGTCGGCGTGCCGTGGCCGTCGGTGTTCGTGCCGCCGGACGCGCAGGGCCGCGACATGCCGCAGCTGGCGGCCGGCCTGATCGGGCTTTAACGCACTATTCTGGGCCGATGTCCTCCGAGACCTCCGGGGCGGCCGAGCTGTTCTCCGAGCTGCTGCCCGATGCCGTCATGCAGTCGTCCTTCGATCCGGTACCGGCGCCGGCGCATTCCGAGCCCGCCTGGTGGGGCCGGCCGTTCGCCGAGGTGCGCTGGCAGGCCGAGCTCGCCCGGCTGCTGATCGACCCGGTCTACACCGGCAGAGGTGTCCCGCACGGCGACGGCGGCCCGGTGCTGCTGATCCCGGGGTTTCTGGCGGGAGACTCCTCGCTATCGGTGATGTCCCGATTCCTGCGCCGGATCGGGCACGACGCGTACGGCGCCGGCATCGTCGCGAACGTGGACTGCTCCGACCGCGCCGTCGACCGGCTCGAGCGGGTCCTGCTGCGCCTGCATGTGCGTACCGGCCGACCGGTGGCCATCGTCGGCCACAGCAGGGGCGGGCACTTCGCCAAGGCGCTCGCCGCCCGGCACCCGGACGGCGTCCGGGCGGTCGTCTCCCTCGGCGCCGGTCTCGACGAGCCATTCGACATCTCGATCCCCACCAAGGCCGCGGTCGCCGCAGTGCGCAGCGTGCTGCGCCGGGTCAGCCCGACCACGGCCGGGCGCGGCTGCCTCACCACGACCTGCGACTGCCCGTTCGTGCGCGACTACACCGCGCCTTGGCCGGCGGCGGTGCCGATGACGTCGGTGTGGTCCAAGGGGGACGGCGTGGTGCGCTGGCGATCCTGCGTGGTGCCGTACGCACGCTCGGTGCAGGTGCGCGGCAGCCACGTCGGGCTGGCGTTCAACCGGCACGCGTACCGGGCGGTGGCGCACGCCCTGGCCCCGTAGCGCCCACCGCTACCAGCGGCCGGCAATCACCTCGAGCGCGCTTCGCGCGGTACGCAGCGCGCTCGCGGGCAGCCCGCGGTGCAGCGGCTCGACCCGGGCGGCGAGCGGCGAAGGAGCGCTCCCGGGCCCGATCGGTCCGACCCGGTCCAGCCAGCCGGCGAACAGGTCGTACGCCACCTGCGGTGCCTCCAGCAGGTAGGCGTGGCCCGCTCCCGGCACGACGGCCAGCTCGGCACCCGGGATGCGGTCGGCCAGCCGCCGGGCGGAGGCCAGCGGGGTCAGGCCGTCCTCACCGCCGTGCATGACCAGCGTGGGCCGGGACAGGCCCGGCAGCCGCGACCAGGTGTCGTGGTAGACGCTGGCCCACCAGTGCGCGGCCACGCCGGCCGGCCGGGCGCGGTACCGCGCGAAGTACGGCAGCAGCGCCCTGACCTGGTCGGGCTGACGGTCCCGGAAGCCGGGGGAGAACAGCGCGGCGGCCAGCGCCCGGGCGCGGGCCCCTCCCAGCGGGCCCGGCAGGTGACCGGCCAGGGCAGCCAGCTCACGAACCGGGAGCACCGCGTGCGGGCCGCCCGACGAGGTTGCGCCGAGGATCAGCCCGCGGACCCGGTCGGGAAAGCGCAGGGCCACCTCCTGGGCGATCATCCCGCCCATCGACAGGCCGTAGACATGGGCGCTGTCGATGCCCAGGGCGTCCATCAGCTCGACCGCGTCGGCGGCGAGCCGGCCCATCGACAGGCCGGGACGGGCGCCGGAGCTGCGGCCCGCGCCGCGGTTGTCGTACGTCGTGACAGCAAAACGCCGGCCGTACAGCGGCAGGACCGGCTCGAAGACCGCGGCGCTGATCGCAAAGCCGGTGATCAGCAGCAGCGGCTCGCCGGAGCCGACCTGCTCGACGTGCAGCCGGCCGCGGTGGACGGGAACGACCGGCACGACGGCCCCGTCAGGTCACGAAGACGTAGGTGCCCGGCGCCGCGCACAGCGGCGGGTGCTGCGCGCTACCGAGCTCGGCAGGTGGGTCACCGAGGGCGCCTGCGCGGGCGGTCGCCCAGGCCGTCCAGTCGGGCCACCAGGAGCCCCGGTGCGTGGTCGCGGACGCGAGCCACTCGTCCGGGTCGGCGGGCAACTCGTCGGCGACCCGGAAGGTCGCCTTCGGGTTGCCCGGCGGGTTGACCAGGGCAGCGATGTGGCCGCTGGTCGACAGCACGAAGCGCGGTGTCGAGCCGAACAGCCGACCGCTGCGGTAGACGTTCTCCCAGGGGCAGATGTGGTCGGCGATGCCTGCGAGGTTGTAGGTGTCGACCTCGATCTTGGAAAGGTCGACGGGGCTGCCCAGCACGACCGCCTTGCCGGGGTGCACGAGCGAGTTGGTCATCGCCAGCTGCAGGAAGTCACCGTGCAGCCTGGCCGGCATCCGGGTGGTGTCGGCGTTCCAGAACAGCACGTCGAACGCCGGTGGCTTCTTGGCCAGCAGGTAGTTGTTGACCCAGTAGTTCCACACCAGGTCGTCGGGGCGCAGCCAGGCGAAGACCCCGGCCAGCGACCGGCCATCGAGGTAGCCCCGGCTTCGGGACTGCGCGGCAGCGGCAGCCGCGGTGGGCGCGTCGACCAGCGAGCCGATCGTGCCGGCGTGCTGCTGGTCCAGCACGGTGACACCGAGGGTGAGCCCGGCGACGCGGTCCTGGCGACCGGTGGCCACCAGGTGCGAGACGGCCGTGCTCGTGACGATCCCACCGGCGCACAGCGCGAAGAGCAATGCCCGGTCCGCGCCGGTGATGTCCTCCAGCGCGTCCATGGCCGCAACCACCGAGCCGGCGTAGTCGTCCAGCCCGAGGTCGCGGTCATCCGCGCTGGGGTTGACCCACGAGATCGCGAAGACCTGCAGGCCGGCGTCGAGGAAGTGCTCGACCATGCTGCGCCCGGGGGCCAGGTCGGCGATGTAGTACTTGTTGATCATCGGCGGGACGACGAGCAGCGGCACATGGTGGACCTGCGGCGTACGCGGCGTGTAGTGCAGCAGCTCGAAGACCCGGGTGCGCAGCACCACCTGACCCTCGGTGACGGCGATGTCACCGCCGACCTTGAAGGCGTCCCGGTCCACCATCTGCGGAATCCGTGGCTTGGTGGCCATGTCCCTGACGAACTGCCGGCCGCCACGCAGGAAATTCTTGCCGCCGGTGTCCAGGCCTGCCTTGAGAGCGGCCGGGTTGAGCAGCGGGTTGTTGCTCGGCGCGAGCGCCGCCACCAGGTTGTCGGCCACGAAGCGCATCCGCCGGTCGTCGCGCCAGTCCAAGTTGGCGTCGTCGAGCAGCTGCTCGACGGTGAGCCCGGCGGCGAGATAGGCCTGCACCACCCGGTGCAGTACCGGGTTTCCGCTCCAGCCCGGCTCGACGAATCGCCGGTCCTTCTTGGCGGGCTCGAGCTCGGACCGTCCCGCGACGATTCGCGCGAGCTCCCGGGTCAGGCCGGCCGAGCGTCGGGTCACTGTCAGCGGGCGGGCTGCCAGCTTGGCGGCGAGCACCAGCGCTGCCCGGCCGGGCAGGAACTGCCGTACCGAAGACCCCACGGAGTCCGACAGCAGCGCGTCCAGGCTGCCCGTCCCAGCGGCGCCGGGCGGCTCCATGGCCGGCTCGGCGCTCATCGGGTGTCCTGCGGGGCGGTCGGGGTCGGGCTCTTCGTCATCTGGAGCACCTCCGTCGCGGGTCAGCCGTGACCCGGCCTACAGCCTAGGCTGAAGGTGTCCCGGACCTCGGGCCGGCGAGGAGGGTCATGAGCACCAGCAGGCACCGCGTCGTCGTGATCGGCTCCGGTTTCGGAGCGCTGTTCGCCACCAAGCGGCTGCGTCGGGCCGACGTCGACGTGACGATCGTCGCCCGCACCACGCACCACCTGTTCCAGCCGTTGCTCTACCAGGTGGCGACCGGGATCCTGTCCGAGGGCGAGATCGCGCCGGCCACCCGCGAGGTGCTGCGCCGGCAGCGCAACGCCACGGTGCTGCTGGGCGAGGTCGTCCACATCGACCTGTCAGCCCGCACGGTCACCTCGGTGAGCGTGCTCGGCGACACCGTCACGCCGTACGACAGCCTGATCGTCTCCGCGGGGTCCACCCAGTCCTACTTCGGCAAGGATCACTTCGCCGAGCACGCTCCCGGGCTGAAGAGCATCGACGATGCCCTGGAGCTGCGCGGGCGCATCTTCGGGGCGTTCGAGCTCGCTGAGCTGTCCAACGACCCGGCCCTGGTCGACCGCCTGCTGACCTTCGCTGTGATCGGCGCCGGCCCGACCGGCGTCGAGATGGCCGGCCAGATCGCCGAGCTCGCTCGGCGCGCCCTGCCGGGTGACTTCCGCAGCATCGATCCGCGTACCGCCCGCATCGTGCTGGTCGACGGCGCCGACGCCGTGCTCGGGTCGTTCGGCGACAAGCTGTCGGCCAAGGCCGAGGCGCACCTGAAGGCGTTGGGGATCGAGGTGCAGCTCGGCGCGATGGTCGTCGACGTCGATGCGACCGGGCTGATCGTGCAGGACCACGACGGCCGCCGCCGCCGGATCGAGGCCGTCACCAAGGTCTGGGCGGCCGGGGTTGCCGCGAGCCCGCTCGGTGCGCAGCTCGCTGAGCAGTCGGGGGCTCACACCGACCGGGCCGGCCGGGTCGAGGTGCAGCCCGACCTCACCCTGCCGGGGCACCCCGACGTCTTCGTCATCGGCGACATGGCCCTGCTGGGGCTGCCCGGGGTCGCGCAGGTGGCGATCCAGAGCGGCCGGCACGCGGCCGACACCATCGCGCGGCGGCAGCGTGGCGACCGACCGCAGCCGGCATTCAAATACCGCGACAAGGGAAACATGGCGACCATCTCGCGGTTCCAGGCCGTCGCCGCCATCGGCGAACACATCCGGCTGGCGGGGTTTCTCGCCTGGCTGATGTGGCTCGCGGTGCACCTGGTCTACATCATCGGCTTCAAGAACCGGCTCACGACGCTGCTGCACTGGACGGTGAGCTTTCTGGGTAGGGGCCGCGCAGAGCGCACGGCGACCCAGCAGCAGGTGGCGGCGCGGATGGCCCTGGTACGTCTCGGGCGGCCCGGTCCACTCGGGGCCGACCAGGTCATCCGCGAGTCCGCCGAACGATCGTTGGCGACCGGGGCTCAGTGAGTACGAGAAGGCGCCGGCGCCGTCAGGTAAGGGCGGTCCAGCCGGGGCTGACGACCTGCCGGCCATCGGCGGTCACCAGCAGCCACTCGTAGCCGGGCTGGTTCCGGAGCAGCTCCGGTGCGCCCGCGGGCCCCGCAGCGACCGCGGCCGTCGCCAGCACGTCGGCCCGTAGCAGGGACGGCCCGACGACGGTGACGCCGGCCAGGCCGCGCGCCGCCAGACCGGTCCGCGGGTCAAGGACGTGGCCGCCGCGTTCGGCGGTCCCGGACGTGGCGACTCCTCCGGTCTCGAGCCGGACGGCGGCCAGCAGCCCACCGGGGTGCAGGGGGTCGGCGACCCCGACCCGCCAGGGCCGCCCGGGCTCCGGGCCCAGCCCGACCGCGACGTCCCCGCCGCCGTTGACGCTGTGCCGCCGGCTGCCCGCGGCGACCAGCAGAGCCGCGGCCCGCTCCACCGCCCAGCCCTTGACCACCCCGGACGGGTCGAACAGCCCGTCGGCGGCCGCGTCGAACCAGCCACCGGTGAGTTCGCGGGCCTGCTCGCACAGCTCCGCGGCCCCGCGTACGTCCGGGTCGGCGTCTGCGAGCTCAAGCTCACCCCTGCGCAGCCTGCTCACCTCGCTGCCGGGCAGGTAGGTGCTGCACAGCTCGTCGAGCCGGTGCAGCATGGCGACGATCGCCTCGACGGCAGCCGGCGGCACCGGGTCGCGCAGGTCCAGGCTGAACACCGTGCCCATCACGTGCTCGACGTGCACCGTCCCGGCGTGCGGGGGGCTGACGGCGCGCGTCACCGCTGGTCCAAGGCGGACTGCAGCGACGTCCGGTACCCCTCGCTGGTGTAGGTCGCCCCGGACACGACGTCGACGTCGGCGCTCTGCAGGTGCAGCGTCTGGGCCTTCAGCAGCGGCAGCGCGTACGCCCCGATCTCCGCATCGCGACCGTTGCCCGACGGCGACTGCAGCACCTGAACCTGCGTGACCGAACCGCCCGTGAGCACGACGGACACCTGCACGGGCCCCCAGCGGGTGTGCGCGACGGCGCCGATGAGCGTCCGTGTCGTCGCCCCCACGGTGCCGGTCGTCGTGCCGGTCTGGGTGGCGTTTCCAGCGGTGAGCGCCTGCACCGGCGGAGTGGCGTACGTCAGGACCGCGGTGAGCCCGACGGCGGTGCCGGCGAGGGCGAGGGCGGCCCGCTTCATGACCTGCCGTCCAGCGCGAAGGACTCTGCGTGGACCTGCCGGTCCGGTACACCCGCCACCCGCAGTGCCCTGCGGGCGGCGGCGGTGAAGCCGTCCGGCCCGCAGAGGTAGACGTCGCGGTCAGCGACGTCCGGGACCAGCGCCAGCAGCCCGACCGGGTGGGTCACGTCGCGGGGGCCGCCGCGCGGGCCCACGACGTGGTGGGCGACCCGGCCCGGCCGGCCGGCCAGCAGCTCCACCTCCGCACGCAGCGCCAGGTCCTGCTGGCGATGCGCGCGGTGCACCAGCACGACGTCGCCGCTGAGCTCCTCGAACAGCGCCCGCAGCGGAGTGATGCCGATGCCGGCGCCGAGGAGCAACACCTTGGGCTTGGTGCGTACCGCCGCGGTGAGCGCGCCGTAGGGCCCCTCGAGCGACATCCGGGTGCCCGGCCGCAGCCCCGCGAGCCGCCGGCTCTCATCGCCCAGCGCCTTGACCGTCACCCGCAGCCGGTTCGCGGTGACCGGCGCCGACAGCGAGTACGGGTGCGACTGCCACCAGCCCTGCCGGTCCAGGACGCGCAGCCGGACGAACTGGCCGCCCTGCGCGCCGAGCCGGTCCAGGCGCCGACCGCTGAGCTCGACCGACACGACCCCCGGGGCCTCCCGGTGCACGGCGGCGATGCGTACGTCGTGCCGCAGCCCGAGCAACACCGGCGTCACGAACCGGGCCAGGACGGCCACGGCCGCCACGCCGTACAGCAGCGACCACAGCACCCTCGCGAGCCGGTCGTCGATGAACGCCGACCCGGTGGCGAAGGAGTGCGCGAAGGCCAGTGCCGTCGCCAGGTAGGTGTAGAAGTGCAGCCAGTACCAGGTTTCGTAGGCCATCCGGCGCCGCGCGGCCCGCACCGACATCGCCGCGACCGCCAGGAACAGCCCGAGGCCGACCGTGGCGGCCAGCACGTCCGGATAGCGGGTCACCAGCCGCCAGGCCTCCGCGGGCACCCCGGCCCGGGCGGAGAGCGCATAGCCCCACGTGATGAGCAGCGCGTGGGCGGTCAGCAGCCCGACGGTCCACCGGCCGCCTCGGGAGTGCCAGCGGGCCAGCCGGTCGGCGCCGATTCCGCGCTCGACCCAGGGGACGCGGGCCATCAGCACCACGAGCACGATGACGGCGTAGCCGCCGAGCAGGCCGGCGAGCCGGCCGAGGGCCGTCAGGGCGGCCCCGGCACCCGAAGAGCCGTCGGCCGCCCGTACCCACAGGGCCAGGACCAGCAGCCAGCCGACCAGGACCAGCGCGCCGACCAACGGCGCAGTCACCCGACCGGAGCCGCGCTGGACGCGGGCCGCCTGCGTCGGCGGGCGGACAGGTGCGGCGGTGCTGGTCACGGAGCCTCCCGGGCTGCTGGTAGGCCCCACCCTGGCGGCATCGACTGTGACCGGGCTGGGAACGGCATGGGAACCGACTACCAGCTGCGCCCGGTCAGGCTGCGAGCGAGCCGGGAACGACGCGAGGAAGGTCTCCGGAGCTGCTGCCCGTGGCTGACGGGCTGGGCGCTGCCGGAGCCGTCGGCGAGGCGCTCGGTGCCTGACCGGGGCGCCGGTGCGGGTCCGGCATCCCGAGGCCGGGCATCCCGAAGCCGGGCATCCCGAAGCCGGGCATCCCGGAGTCAGGAGCCCCCTGCGGACGGATGCCGCGCTTGCTGACCCGGGTCGCCGTGCCGTCGGCCTTGGCGAGCACCCCGACGGTGTCCCCGACAGCCAGGCTCGAGGCGCCGGCCCGCGCACCGTTGACGAGCGTCTCGGCGGTGAGGACATAGGTCTTCACGTACGCGTCGGCGCTCTGCACGGTCAGGCTCGTCGCGGACACCTTCGTCACCGCGCCATGCTGGATGAGGATCTGCTGGAAGCCTGACGCGCCGTCCGGCACCGTGAGCTCACCGTGCAGGGCCCCGCCGAACCCGCCATGCCTGCGGGCGCCGTGGCCTGCGTCGTTGTCGGCGTCCGGTCCGCCGGGGGCTGGGGCGGCGGGGGTCGCGGCCGAGGGAGTCGGGGTGGACGTCGTGCTCGCAGCCCAGGCCGCCGCCCCGCCCGCGGTGGCGAGCAGCACGGCGCCGATGGCGACGGCGAGGCCGCGCCGGGTACGCCCGCTGCGGCCCGGCGCGTCGGTGCCGATCACGTCGGCCGGTCCGTCGGTGCCGGGCAGGTCGTCACCGGGCTGGTCGGTGTGCTGCTCCACGGTCGTCCTCCTCCGGTGCGCGGATATCGCGCACCATCATGCTGCGGCAGGTCCCATCGCCGGGACAGCCCATCCGCCTGTCAACTGCCTGTGAGTCCGGCTCGGTCCGCGAGCCCGAGGCAGGCCGCAGCGGTGTCCAGCGGTGCCGTAGGTGGCCAGCATCGGCCGCAGCAGGTCCGGATCCCAAGATTTATCGGAGTTTGTGTGTTGGCGCCGGATGAGGAACACACAAACTGCCGTCCAGCCGGCCGACAACACGCCCAGAGAGGCCCATATGCCCGAACATTGTGTGCTTACATTTCTGCATAAGCACACAATGTACGAGGCGGCGGGAGCCCGGGGCCCGCGGACTCAGACCGCCGGCACCCGCAGGACGTAGCCGACGCCGCGCAGCGTGTGCAGCAGCCGGGGCTCGGTGGTGTCGACCTTGCGGCGCAGGTACGACACGTAGGACTCCACGACGTTGGCCTCGCCGCCGAAGTCGTAGTGCCAGACGTGGTCCAGGATCTGCGCCTTGCTGAGCACCCGGCCGGGGTTCTGCATGAAGTACCGAAGCAGGTTGAACTCGGTCGGGCTCACCGGCACCGAGGTACCGGCCTTCCAGACCTCGTGGCTGTCCTCGTCGAGCTCGACGTCGGCGAACACCAGGCGCGAGCCCGCCGGCCGGGCGGCCACCCCGCCACGCCGCAGCACCGCCCGGATCCGGGCGACCACCTCCTCCAGGCTGAAGGGCTTGGTCACGTAGTCGTCCCCGCCGAGTGTCAGGCCGGTGACCTTGTCCTCGGTGCCGTCCTTTGCCGTGAGGAACAGCACCGGCACCCGGGTGCCCTCGCCCCGCAGCCGGCGGACCACCTCGAATCCGTCCAGCTCCGGCATCATCACGTCCAGGACGACGAGGTCGGGCTTGAACGTGCGCGCCGTGGTCAAGGCCTGCTGGCCGTTGGTTGCCGTCGCGACCTCGAAGCCGTTGAAGCGCAGCGCGACGCTCAGCAGCTCCAAGATGTTCGGCTCGTCGTCCACGACCAGCAGGCGTGCTTCGGCAGTGGCTACCCGTGTTCCTGCGCTCGGCGTCATGACCGTCAGCATGACGACACCGGCTGGGAGCCCGCTGTGTGCCCGCTGGCAAAGCGCTGCCGGACGTCCAGTGCGCTCACAGCCTGCTCGCAGCCTGGCGCGGCAGACTTGCCCTGTGACCCGCCCCGCCCGGCCCGGCCCAGGGAGCCGCCTCGCACTCCCGCTGCGGGTCACGCTGGTCGCCTCCGTGCTGGTCCTGGTGGCGATCGGCCTGGCACTGTCCGGTCTGGCCACGACGACCGTCCTGCGCAGCTACCTGCTCGACCGGGTCGACAACGACCTCGTCGGGGCGGTGGCTGCGGTGTCGCCCGGGCTGCGCGAGGGGCCCGGTCGGGTGCGATCACGCGGTGAGGTCAACCAGCTCAACCGCTTCTACATCCTGGTGACCGACCCGGACGGTACGTCCAGCGAGGTGCCGCTCGGCGTCCCCGCGCCGAAGCTGCCGGCGGACCCGCCGGTCGGCAAGGCGTTCAGCACCGATGCCGTGTCCGGCGACGGCCGCTGGCGCGCGATCAGGTACACCGCGCCCAACGGCAGCAATGTCGTGTTCGGGTCGCCGCTCTCGGCGGTGGACGACCCGGTCGCCAACCTGGTCAAGACCGAGGTTGTCGTCGCGCTCGCGGTCCTGCTGCTGCTGGCCGGCGTCGCGTACGGCGTCGTACGAACGAGCCTGCGCCCGCTGCGCGAGGTGGAGCAGACCGCCGCGGCCATCGCCGGCGGTGACCTGTCGCTGCGGGTGCCCCGCCAGGACGACCGCACCGAAGTTGGCCGCCTCGCGCTGGCGTTCAACTCGATGCTGGGCCGGATCGAGGGGGCGTTCGGGGCGCAGGCAGCGTCCGAGGCGGCAGCCCGGGAGTCCGAGGCCCAGCTGCGGCGGTTCGTCGCCGACGCCAGCCACGAGCTCCGGACCCCGCTGACCAGCATCCGGGGCTTCGCCGAGCTGTACCGGCAGGGCGGCGTACCGGTCGGCGCGGACCTGGACCGCGTGATGGGCCGGGTCGAGGGTGAGGCGAGTCGGATGGGCAACCTGGTCGAGGAGATGCTGCTGCTGGCCCGGCTGGACCAGCAGCGCCCGCTCGACAGCGCCCGGGTCGACCTCCTGCAGCTGGCGGCCGACGCGGTGCACGACGCGCAGGCCGTGGCGCCGGACCGCACGATCCGGCTCGACGTCGCCCCGGACAGTGCCGCACCCGTCGTGCTGGGCGACGAGGCCCGGCTCAGGCAGGTGATGGTCAACCTGCTGGGCAACGCCGTCACCCACACGCCGTCCGGGACCGCGGTGACGGTCCGGCTGCACACCGCGCACCGGCAGGCGGTGCTGGAGGTCGCCGATGCCGGCGCGGGGCTGACCCCTGCGCAGGCCGGGCAGGTGTTCGAGCGCTTCTATCGCGCCGACACGGCCCGCACCCGGGCCAGCGGAGGCAGTGGGCTGGGGCTGTCGATCGTGCGGGCCGTCGTCGAGGCCCACGGCGGCCGGGTGGGCGTACGCAGTCCGCCCGGCGAGGGCGCGACCTTCGTGGTCGAGCTGCCGCTCGCGGTGTAGGCCGGCCAACTGCGCATCGCCGCCAGCGCGGAGCGGGTGACGTCGCGGAAGGCCTCGACCTGCCAGCGGTCCACCTCGACGAGCAGCAGGCGGCTCAGGCGCTTCCCGTCGAGTCCTACGATGCCGTCGTGCGGACGACAGGGCAGGTCACGAGCGGGCAGCCGTCGATGGCCGGCAAGGTCGTTGTCATCACCGGCGCAGCGCGCGGCATCGGCGCGGAGCTCGCCCGGGTGCTCACCGCACGCGGCGCCCGGGTGGCCCTGCTCGGCCTGGAGCCGGTCGAGCTGGCGGCGGTCAACGCAAGCCTGCCCGGCAGCGCTGCGTACGAGGTCGACGTGACGGACTCCGCGGCGCTCGAGATCGTGGCCGCCCGGGTACTGGCCGACTTCGGCCGGGTCGACGTCGTGGTCGCCAACGCCGGGATCGGCGACGGCGGGCCGCTGCTGGACAGCGACCCGCGGACGTACGACCGGATCATCGAGGTGAACCTGCTGGGTAGCGTGCGTACGGTCCGGGCGTTTCTGCCGGCGATCGTGGGCAGCCGCGGCTACGTGCTGCAGGTCGCGTCGCTCGCCGCGCTGATCCCGTCGCCGATGATGAGCGCGTACTGCGCGAGCAAGTCGGGCGTCGAGGCCTTCGCGCACTCGCTGCGCTGCGAGGTGCGCCACCACGGCGTCGACGTCGGCGTGGCATACCTGAGCTGGACCGACACCGACATGGTGCGCGCGGCCGATGCCCGGCCCGGGCTCGGCGAGATGCGGGCCCGGCTGCCCTGGGTGCTCGGCCGCACCTACCCGCTGGGCCCGGCCGTCGTACGCCTGGCCGATGGGCTGGCCGCCCGCAAGGCGCACGTCTACGCGCAGGGCTGGCTGCGGCTGCTGCCCGCGGTCCGCGGCGCCCTGCCAAGGCTGGCCCTGCTCGGCGCCCGTGACGTGCCGCAGATCGAGGCAGCCATCAGGGCGGCCGGGCCGCGCTGACGCCGGGCCCGTTGCCCGCTGACGGCGCAGCGGCCCGCGGGGCGACCAGCAGCGACTGCGCACCGACGCCGAGCGGTCCGAGCCGGTCGGACAGCACGCTGGTCGCCAGCCCCACGCCTCCCGTCGAGATGACCGTCGCGGCGTCCAGGCAGATCCACTCGCCGATGGCCTCGCGGTGCACGTGGACGGTCAGCTCAGGGTTGATGAAGTGCCAGTGCGCCAGATCGAGCTCGGCCGACAGGCCGTTGCCGCTGTCGGCGACCGCGAGCACCCGCTGCAGAGGACTGAGCGGCTCCCCGTCGACGAGCGGGTGCCGCAGCCGCGCCCAGGCAGCGCCGGGCCCCGGCGACAGGAAGCCCTCGCCCCGCACCACCCGCCACTCGACGGCCTGCAGGTAGCCGCCGCCCCACAGGCCGGTCGCCTCGGCCGGCGCTGTCGGCAGCGGCTCCGGCGTGCCGTGCCGGTCGGGCACCGGCTCGCTGGCCGTACGCAGCACCCGCCAGGCGCTGGCCCGCGCGACGTCGCGGCCGCCCGCCGACAGCGCCGCCTCGACCAGCTCCACGCTGCGGCCGGGCCTCACGATCCGCACCCGTAACGCCAGCTCGGCGACCGGCACCGGGCCGAGCAGCTCGACGGTCACCCTGGCGACCATCGTGTCGTCCCGGCGCTCGCACCCCTCGAGGGCGCGGCCCAGCAGGGCGCTCGGCGGCCCGGCGTGCTGGAAGCGCTGGTCCCACGGCCCCACGGTGTGCGAGGTCGCGCGAAAACGGCTCCCCTCAGTATCGAGCGGCAGGTAGAAGCAGTCGGTCACAGCGCGACCCTAGGGTGGCCGGCATGAAGGCGATCACGATCCCGTCCCCCGGTGGCCCCGACGCGCTCGTACTGGCCGAGGTCGACGACCCGGTCGCCGGCCCCGGCGAGGTGCTCGTCGAGGTCGCCGCGACCGCGGTCAACCGCGCCGACCTGATGCAGCGGATGGGGCACTACCCGCCGCCGCCGGGGGCGCCGCCCTACCCCGGCCTGGAGTGCTCCGGCACGATCGTCGCGCTGGGGGAGGGTGTCGCGGGCTGGGCGATCGGCGACCGGGTCTGCGCGCTGCTGGCCGGTGGCGGGTACGCCGAGCGGGTCGCCGTGCCGGCCGCCCAGCTGCTGCCGGTGCCGGCCGGGCTGACCCTCGTACAGGCTGCGGCGCTGCCGGAGGTCGCCTGCACCGTGTGGAGCAACGTGTTCATGCGGGCCCAGCTGCAGCCCGGCGAGCTGCTGCTGGTGCACGGCGGGGCCTCGGGGATCGGGACGATGACGGTGCAGCTCGGTGCCCGGTACGGCGCGCGCGTCTTCACGACCGTCGGGTCGGCAAAGAAGGCTGCGCGGGTACGCGAGCTGGGAGCCGAGCGCGCGGTGCTGTACCGCGACGAGGACTTCGTGGCGGTGCTGCGGGAGGCCGGTGGCGCCGACGTCATCCTCGACGTGATGGGGGCCTCCTACCTCGCACGCAACGTCGCGGCGCTCGCCGACGGTGGCCGGCTGGTGGTCATCGGGCTGCAGGGCGGCGCAAAAGCCGAGCTCGACCTCGGGGCCTTGCTGGCCAAGCGGGGCTCGGTGCACGCGACCGCCCTGCGGTCCCGGTCGGCCGCGCAGAAGGCCACGATCGTGCAGGCGGTGCTCGCGGGGGTCTGGCCGGCCGTGGAGGCCGGCGAGGTGCGCCCGGTTGTCGACCGGGTGCTGCCGCTGGCCGACGCCGGCGAGGCGCACCGCGTCGTCGAGGCGTCCGAGCACGTCGGCAAGGTCGTCCTGCAGGTGCGCTGAGCCGGCGGCGCGGACGTACGGTCTCGGCGTGACCACCCCCGGGAGCCGCGCGGCCGCCGCGGCCGCCGTCGGCGCGCTGACCGACTTCCTGGCCGCCCGCGGGGGCGGCGAGCCGCACACGGTCGGTGACTATCTCGAGCAGCTGATCGACGACGAGGGCGCCGGGGCGCTCGCGCAGGGCTTCTACGGGCTGCTGGAGCTGGCGGCGCTGCTGCTCGTCCCCGCGGCCGCGCACGAGGGGCTGTCACCGCAGGAGCTGCTCGCGGGCATCGGGCTGCGGCTTGCGCTGGAGCCCTGACCGCTGGAGCCCTGAGCGAATCGGCAGGTGACACGATGACCAACATGACGCTCGCACAGGACACCCGTGTGCAGGACGAGCTCGTGGGCGCTGTCGCTCACGACGACGCCACCGACCCGTTCCCCGTCCGCGGCATGGATCACGTGCGCTTCTGGGTCGGCAACGCCCGGCAGGCCGCCCACTGGTACGCCAGTGCCTTCGGGATGACGGTCGTGGCCTACCGGGGGCCGGAGACCGGCTCCCGCGACGCCGTCGAGTGGGTGCTGAGCTCCGGCAAGGCCCGCTTCGTGCTCTCCGGGGAGGCGCACGCGGGCACCGCGATCGGCGAGCACGTACGCCGCCACGGCGACGGTGTCGTCGACCTCGCGATGGAGGTCCCTGACGTCGACGCCGCCGTGGCGTACGCCCGCACGCGTGGCGCGACGGTCCTGGTCGAGCCGCACAACGACGTCGACGCGCACGGCACGGTGCGCAGCGCGACGCTCGCGACCTACGGCGAGACGACCCACACGCTGGTCGACCGGTCGCGGTACGACGGCCCGTTCCTGCCGGGCTTCGCGGCGGCGACGGGCTCGTTCGCGGCCAAGCCGGCGCACCACCCGAAGCGGTACTTCCAGGCGATCGACCACTGTGTCGGCAACGTCGAGCTCGGCAAGATGGATGACTGGGTCGGCTTCTACCAGCGGGTGATGGGCTTCACCAACATGAAGGAGTTCATCGGCGACGACATCGCCACCGAGTACTCCTCGCTGATGAGCAAGGTCGTCACCAACGGCAACCACCGCGTCAAGTTCCCGCTGAACGAGCCGTCACCGGGCCGGCGCAAGAGCCAGATCGACGAGTACCTGGAGTTCTACGACGGGCCCGGCGTACAGCACATCGCGCTCGCGACCGGCGACATCGTCGCCAGCGTGCGCGCCATGGCCGAGCTGGGGGTGGAGTTCCTGCAGACCCCGGACTCCTACTACGACACCCTGCCCGACCTCGTCGGTGACACCCGCGTCCCCATCGAGATATTGCGCGAGCTGAAGATCCAGGCCGACCGCGACGAGGACGGCTACCTGCTGCAGATCTTCACCAAGCCCGTGCAGGACCGGCCGACGGTGTTCTTTGAGCTGATCGAGCGGCACGGCTCGCTCGGCTTCGGCAAGGGCAACTTCAAGGCGCTGTTCGAGGCGATCGAGCGTGAGCAGGACCGCCGCGGCAATCTCTGACCTCACCCGGAGCCCTGTCGCGACGCGAGGTTGTTGACAGCAGCTTCGATGCGCCCCTAGGGTCTGTTTTCGAAGTAAGAAATCGATTTCCCACACGCGACGAGGCCAGCGAAGTCCCGTCGTCGCGCGGTCCGGACGGAGGAGGACGCCGATGGTGACCACGTCGTCCCCCCGTCGATCCTCCGCCGAGACGTCGAGCGCGCCGCTGCTCGAGATGCGGGGAATCGGGAAGTCGTTCCCCGGTGTCAGGGCCTTGCGCGACGTCTCCCTGACGGTTCGCAGCGGTGAGGTCGTGGCCCTCCTCGGCGAGAACGGCGCGGGCAAGTCGACGCTCATCAACGTCCTCTCGGGAGTCTTCCCGAGCTACGACGGAGAGATCCTCATCGACGGCGAGACCGCGTCGATCCACAGCCCGAAGGACGCGCAGCGGCTGGGGATCAGCACGATCCACCAGGAGCTC